>Ga0326597_10000157_pt1 | contig 125392 bp, 107 predicted proteins | sample RVTome_12_FD_203789 | JGI IMG/M metagenome (GOLD analysis project Ga0326597, IMG submission 203789) | Soil microbial communities from uranium-contaminated site in the Upper Colorado River Basin, Wyoming, United States - RVT100D185 | ecosystem: Environmental > Terrestrial > Soil > Contaminated... | reverse complement strand
TTACTCTCATTCACTGCCAAAACCCAATCGGCCTCGGCTGTTGCCGAGGCCGATAGGCACGATATCAACATCGTGAAAGAGCGTCCCCAAGGGGATTCGAACCCCTGTTTCCAGGATGAAAACCTGGCGTCCTGGACCTGCCTAGACGATGGGGACGTGAGCGGCCCGATGGGCGGGCTGCGATTGACGGGGACGCGCCAGGTTGGCCGCGAATCGTAGCGGTGGAGGGGGCAGGGACAAGGGCTGCATCACGCGAAGCGCCGTCACGACGCCTGGCCCGGCGCCGAGGAGCATGCCACGATCGAGTACGCTCTACCCGTGAGCGCGAATCGCGAACCAGCCGATATGCAAAGCGTCTCCGCATCGCCAGCGCGCCATGGCAATGATCGACCCGTCATTCTGTGCGCGCTGGAGTTCGAACGCGCGGTGATGCTTCGAGCCGGACTCGATCAGCGCGCCGACATCATTTGCTGCGGGCCTGGCGCGGAGGCGGTCGTGCAGTGGTCGGAGCGCGAAGGCATGGAGCGGCGCAACATCGTGCTGGCCGGTCTCGCGGGCGGGCTGCGCGAGAGCGCCATCGCCGGGCGGGCTTATCTCGCGGCGACGATCATCGCCCCCTCCGGCCGGCAGTACCGATCCGCGTTCGCGATCGAGCTGTGCTCCTCGGTTCAGCGTGATGTCCGGGAGCCGCTGCGTTCCGCCATCATTGCAAGCGTCGATCACGTCGTCACGGCGCGGGCCGCGAAGCGCGCCATTGCTGAGAAGACCTCCGCTGAAGTGATCGACATGGAATCGGCCGTCTTCGCGGAGGCCGCAACCATCTTCGGCTGGCGCTGGGCGGTCGTGCGCGGTATCAGCGACGATTGCGGCGACAGTCTGCCCTGGGGAATCGAAAGGTGGGTGGATGCACGCGGGCGGACGCGCACGCTGCGAGCGATCCTGTCGATTCTGCGCCGGCCGTGGATTCTCCCGGCGGTTCTGCGATTGCGCCGCAATTCGCGTGCGGCCATGGCGAGTGCCGCTGAAGGGCTGAGAGTGATCCTCGACGCGATGGAGCCGGTTGCGGTCGATCCGAGCGAGGAGGTCAAGCCTGAAGCGACCGTGCTCATCTTCGGCGGAACGTTTGATCCGCCGCACCGAGCACACGTCGAGATTCCCCAGCATGTGGCCGAGACCACCGGCTGCGACGAGATCCTGTACGTTCCGACCTCAGCGAACCCGCTGAAGGACGAGCAGCCGGCGCCGGCTCATCACCGGCTGGAGATGTTGCGCTTGGCGCTTCGCGATTGCCCGCGCTGCTCGATCAGCACGATCGAGATCGACCAGACGGGACCGTCGTATACCGTGGAGACGCTTCAGCGCTTGCGCGATCAGCATGGCTCGAATGCTCGCTTTCGGCTGCTGCTGGGCGCGGATTCGGTTCTCGACTTCCATCGCTGGAAGGAGCCGCGGAGGATTCTCGAACTGGCGACGCCGGTCGTCGTTCTGCGGCCGCCGCTCACGCGGGAGCACCTTCGCAGCGCGCTCGAATCGCATTGGTCGAAAGATGAAGTCGAACAGTGGATGTCGTGGATTGTCGATGCGCCGGAGTTGGACATCAGCGCCCGCGATCTGCGGGCGCTGATCCCGGCCGGGCAGGGTGCACTTAACGCAATCGATTCCCGGGTGTTCGCATACATTCGCGAGCACGGGCTATATCATGCTTCAGCGCGTGTCTGAGACACCAGCATGGCCGCGCCGACCATCAACACTGCCGCAGTTTCGATGCGGAGCGTGCCGGGGCCGAGATCGACTCGCTGGGCGCCACGTTCGTTCATGGCAGTGATCTCCTCATCGGTGAAGCCGGCTTCGGGGCCGACGAGGCATGTGACGCGGGCCGGGGGTTCTTCCATCCCTACATTCCAAGGCGTCCGTTCCGGACCCGCAGCGAGCGCCTTGATGAGCGCTTCACCCCCCGGATGAGCGAAGAGAACCGTGGCGCGATGCTGCATGTCGCGATCGACCAGTTCCACCGGCGTCGCCGGCCGATGGATTTCAGGCAAGGTGGCCCGCCTGCTCTGTTTGCACGCTTCAATCAGAATTCGCCGCCACCGCTCAGCCGCGTTCGGGCCCGGCTCGACGACCCCGCGCTGGCAAAGGAGCGGCGTGAACGATGTCATGCCGCCCTGAGCGGCCATGCCCAGCATCGTCGCTGCGCGATCACCTTTCGGAAGGGCGGCCGCGAGATGGATCAGCACGGTCGGCAGCGGCGCCGCTTCCACGCTGCGCACACGTGCTGTGATTGATGTACGATTCGGGCCTTCTTCAATGGAGGCGTGGGCCAATCCGCCGCGGCCGTCGAAGAGGACGACGTCATCGCCCGGGCCGAGCCGCCGCGACCCGGCCGCATGCCTGGCCTCACGCGCATCGAGGGCGATGGCCCCGCCGGGCCCGGGGAGAACCTCAACAAAGAACCATGGGAGATGCAGATTCGCCACGGGGGACACGGAGATCACAGAGATTGATCACTTGTCATGAGTCACGACTCATGAGCTGAAATGAGAAGTCATATCATAGAACACGCAGGCGCGCAGGAATTCGAAGGATCATGCATGAATGATGGTCTTTCAACTCCTTCAGTTCTCTCCGTGTCCTCCGTGCCCTCCGTGGTGAATCAATCTGACGGAATCGAGAGCGACGCCGCCGCCTGCTGCGGGTGATACACATCGTAGCGAACCGTGTTTCCGCGTATGCTTGCGACTGGCCCGGGCATCAGCGGCGGCGCATCATCGGCGCGCTTCACCACCACGCGCTCCTTCGCAGTTCTGAGCGCCACGGCGAGCAGTTGGTTCGCATCGGGATCATCGCCCACGACCGCGCGAACGATTCGAATCGCCTTCTTCGCCAACGCCGATTTCTTGCGCTTGTCTGGGAACATGGGGTCAAGGTAGATCGCGTCAGGCGCATGTTCCATTGATGCGAGGATATCGCGCGCATCGCCGCACACGATGCGCAGCCGGCCTTCGATGGCCTTACGGATCCGGCCGTTGGACATCGCGCGCTCGACGCCGTTGCGAAGCAGCGCTGCGATGATTGGCGAGCGTTCCATCGCCGTTACGTCGAACCCCATGCACGCGAGCAGAAATACATCGTGGCCGAGACCCGCGGTCGCATCGACGATTGTCCGCACGCGAGTCCCGAACGCCCGACCCAGCGGCTCATCCCTGCTGACCGAGATCCGGCCATGACGAACAGGGATCGACGGAAAATCCGCCGACACTCCGTTCGTATCCCTCGACTCGCGATTGACCACGGAAAGTCGATCGCCTTCGAGCCGCAGGGCGAAGTCGGCAACCTGCCGCCAATCCGCGCGCACCAGAGGAAGTCCCAACTCCCTAGCAAGCCGGTCAGCCGCGCCGGCATCGGCATCGGAAGCCGGCACGACCACCGCTTCCAATCGTGGATCAGCAGGTGATGCGGACATGGACCAGTTTCGGCGACGGTGTTGCATTGTCGGCACTGCTGGACCGGTTGAGTCCATCCCCGGTGCACAGGCTCAGCATCTGCCGCCACTCGCCGTAGCGATAGGGGATGTCTTGCTCCTCGTGCAAGGCCGCGATCCGCTGATGGCTGCGCTCATACAGGTCATTCTGCCAATCACTCGCGGTGGGATCGCAGAAGTAGATGCGGCAACCCATGGGTCGCATGTTGTGCACCGAACACAGACCGTCAACGAGGAATGGACAGACGCCTTCGCGCTCGGAGCGCGCCAATTCGTGCGCGGAAACCGGCCGATTCAGCTTTCGAAGGAATGACGCGACCTCCAGCCCGGTGCTGTACAGCCGGTGGCCGAAGCGATCGAAGTGGCAGCATCGACCGCTCTGATCGCAGCGAGGACTGCGCGCATCCGTCGCCCGCGCGATGTCGTCGTAGAGCGCGCGGAATGCGGAGTCGATCTCCGGCCTCGTCGCCTGCTCGTGCCAGAGTTGTGCGAGTCGATCATCCATTTTGTGTTCAAGAGCGCGGGACACACGGAGTGCCAACAGCAATCATAGGGATGACCGATCGCGCTGGATGCGAATCTGCTCAATGGTGATCAGCGGTCCCCTGCTCATGCCAGGGCATGGCGTCTGGCGCTTCACGCGCTGCCACGAGGATTCGGATTTCAGGTTCTCCGGCCAGAAGGGCCACGTGCGGCATTGCGTTGGCCGGGCGTGATAGATTCCGCAGATCGCCTTGCCGGGAATGCTCTCGCGATCGAGAAAGGTGCAGTCATACCCGCCCCCGCCCCCGGAATCCTTCTCGGTCTTCCGTTCCTTCAGCGACCAATGCCCCCCCACTCCGCCCTCGCGCCGCGCGTGCCGCGTGTAGAACTCGCTCTCGCTGACGCCGAGCGCCGCCGCCATGGCCCGGCCTTCCGCTTCGTTGAACCACACAAATCCCGGCGGCCCGGTGCAGCAATTGCCGCACTGCGTGCACTCGAACCGCAGGCCATCCGCGTACCACTCGCGCGTGCCGGGTAAACTCCCCCTCCCTCCCAGGGAGGGGGCCGGGGGGTGGGTTGATTTCTCGGAACTATCGCGCAGCCCGCTCATCGCCGGATTCTATCAGCGCAGAACGATCGCTCACGCCGCCTTCAGCAGCGGCAGTGGCACGGGCGAACCGGGGGCGCCCGTGAGCAACCGCTTCGGCGCGACTCCGGCTGCCAACTGCCGCGACACGTCGTACTTCGCTTCCCGCGCCGGGAGCAGTCGGCCTGAGTTCATCTCTTCGAGATAACGATCCCGCAGCTCGCGGGCCGCCGCCACGTACTTCGGATCATTCTTCAACTTCACGCGCGGCTTGTTCTTCCCCTCTCCCCTTGGGAGAGGGGTCAGGGGTGAGGGCGCCCCCGCACCCGGTGAGGGTGGAGCAAACCACAATCCTCCCGCCGGCCGGCCCGCAGGCCGCACCACCTTGGGGGTGCCCTTCGCCTTCCGCTCCCGCTTCTCACGGGGTTGGGGTTGCAGGGGAAGGGGTGGAACCCCTTCCTCTGCATCTGCGCGTTGACATTGTGGAAGTATCGCGGTTCTCACTTCACTCCAATGAATCCCAGGTGGAATCGGCAGCACGATGCGATTCTCCCGCAACGCCCCGCCGCTCGTCTCCGCCGGAAACCAATACGGCGTCGGAGCGGGGACGCCCGGCGTCTCGCCGGGCAGGCTCCGCTCCTCCTGATTGATCCGCCGCTGCCAGAAAATATGAATCCGCGGCTGCTTGTCCGAGCCGCGCTCCCTCGACCCCGTCCGAAACGCCAGCGGCACGAACCCGATCGACTCCCAGAAATAATTCGCCTCAATATCCTGCGCACACCAGCAGCAGAACAGCTTGCACCCATACGCCGCCCGCTCAAACACCGCCTTCACCAGCGATGCCCCGATCAGGCCGCGCTGACTTCCGGGGGCGACATTCAACTGATAGATGATCCCGCAGTCATCGCGCTTGAAGTATTTGTCGCGCGCGATGATGTAGCCGAGGGGATCGGGGAGTGCGGGCGTCCCACCCGCAGGCATGTGAATGGCGCCATCCGATTCCGTGCGGGCGGGACGCCCGCACTCCCCGCCCCCGGACTCCGCCACCAGCACGTTCCCCGCCTCCACATACCCCTTCAACTGCCCCAGCGGCATGAACCCCAGCATCTTGTTGTGCAATTTCTGCAGCGCATCAATCCACGCCAGATCCGCCATCGTCCCCACGCGAATCGAAATCGGCACGCGCGCGCCCGGAAGTGCGATTGGGCCTGATTCACGATGTATCGCGATCATTTTCATGTCCTTCGAGGCTGAATTCACCACAGAGGCGCAGAAGACACAGTGGAGGTCTGGAGTTGACGATTTTCGTCGTGCGAGTTACTGTCGAACCGTGCCGAAACAATCGTTGCGCTTACCCTGGGCTGGCATCGTGATTGCGGTCATCGCCATTGCGTTTACCGCGTGGTACGGGCCCTTGCACCTGTCGCCGACTACTCGATGGACAACGTTCATCATCGCCGCAGCAATCATGTTGTCCACGATCATCTGGTCAAGACTCAAGGCCCGTTGATCATCGCCACACGCGCCTGCGGCATGACTAGCCCGCGAACTTCGCAATGGATGGCAAGATTCGTCATACAATCACCTCGTCGTGCGCTGCCTCTCCTGCAATTACGATCTCCGAAACCTTCCCGAGAATCGCTGCCCGGAATGCGGCCGCGAGTTTGATCCTGCTAATCCTCGGACTTTCTTCAATCCATCGCGCAGGAAGAACCGTTCTTGGCCCGACGCTCTTCTCATCAGTCTTGGTACTTATCTCGGGCTGCTCTTTCTCGCACTTTCTTTCGAGTATCAGCGCTCGTTCGAAGTCACCGACGGTAGTCGCATCTTCGAGTCGCTCTGGTCGACGATCGCAAGAGCCTCGATGCATGCGCTTCTGATCTTGCCAGTCGCGCTGATCCTCGTGTATGTCGTGACTCGAATCATTCGCGCGGTTCGACGACGATAATCAAGGCCTCTAGTTCCGTGAATAGGTCAGAGGCCGTTTCCGGCCTCCGACCCGATTTGTGCGTTTGCGCGTTTGTGCGTTTGTGCGTTTTCCTTACGCCGCCTGCGCCAGGCCGACCGAAATGTTCGCGGTCTGCATCGCTGCGGGCGGGCCGCTCTCCTTGCGCGAGTTGAACCAGAACGCGGTGATCCACACCTGCGACCCCGCCGGCGTCTCCGCCGGGAAATCCACATCCAAGGTCGTCCTGCCCGTGTTCGTGTAGAACGACCACTGGTTGGGGTTCGAAGGCGCCTCTTCGCCGATGTACGTCAGCACCGTCGCGCCGATCACGCCGAACGGCCGGCCGCGGTTCTCGGTGTCGTCCGCATCCTGAATGTGAATGCTCACGATCCGGCCCGCCACCGACTCGATCGAAAGATTGGGCGCCCCCGGAATGGGCACCGGCGTCGGCTCGACATCCGGCACGGTAATCTGAAGGTCCTGACGCTGCTGATCCGTGGTCGCGGGATTGGCCTGAATGATATTGACCAGCTCGCGGATGCCGTTGGTCCCGTCGATGAGCGCCTCCTTGGCGGTGTTCTTCGCAGCGATGGTGCCGGGCGTGCGCGTCTGATTCTGATTCGCTGTGTTGTACGCGGTCTGAAACGCGTCGAACAACGCCGTGTAGCCAGTGACGCTTGGGGCCGGGATCCCGTACGGAGCGGGCCCGCCGCCAACCAGCCGCGTGTTGAAGTTGAGCGCGAACGCCAGAAGGTCCGCTTCCCGTGTGGGCAGATATGTTTCTGCCATGGTCATATCTCCTGTCCCCGACTGTTCGCCGGGACTTTTGATCGCGGACCCCGCTTCCCCCACAATGACCGGCGGAGAGCTTTGCCGCGTGAACCATCCTTCGGCCGCACTGCATCGCCACTGAACCCGCGTTTTTCAGATTCTGGAACATTCCAGCGCGGAGAAACTCCACTCCAACGCCGCGCAAAGGGACTCCAACGCCGAAAAACGTGTCTCCAGCGCCGAGGAAAGTGTCTCCAGCGCCGAGAAAAGTCTCTCCAGCGCGGCCCTGGAGAACTCCAGCGCGGAGAAAAGTGTCTCCAGCGCGGCCTTGGAGAACTCCAGCGCGGAGAAAACAGTTTCCAACGCGGCCCAAAGAGGTTCCAGCGCCGCGCAAAGAGCTTCCAGGGCGGAGAAAAGAGTCTCCAACTCCGCCCAGGGACATCCCAGCCCCGTCGAAAGAGGTCCCAGCCCCGCCGCCAATTGCCGCCCAGGGTTACCAGCGGTCCGGAGCGTCTGAGCTCTTTGCGCTCTGGTATACTCGGGTCCTACATGCCGAAGCGACCGTCATCTCATGTGATCGCTGATAAGGGCGTCACGGCTGTCATGTCAATGCTCGTGGCGGATGGCTGGGCTTGCGACACTGTTCAGTCAGACTACGGCGAAGATATCATCGCGCAACCGTCGTGGCGCGGTACGCTCGACCCGTTTCGCGTGCACATCCAGGTCAAGGGGTCGCAATCTCTATCAAACTTCTTCACGAAGCGTCATGGTTACTCGCTGGTCGTACCGACCGATCTCTTGTTGAAATGGGTGCATGCGCTTGCACCAACGATAGTGATATTGTGGGATACGGATGCTGCATGTGGGGTGTATCACCGCATTGCCCACCTGAATACCATCGTCGATGACCTTTCGGTTGATGCGAAGCGGTCTCGGATCGTCTTCGATCAAGACAATGCGTTTACAACTGAGTGCGTCGCAGACCTTGGATGGGATTGCCGACTTCTGCATTATAATCAGTTGGTAATCATCGGGACCAATATCGATGACGTGTATAGCAAGTCAAAGAATGCTGCGGAACGAAAGAAAGCCGTCGTGGCCCACACGGCGGCCGAAGATTTCTTGACTCGCTTTGGGTTCATCGAAAACGAACTCCTCAGCGAGTCCTTCAAGACTGAGCACACCGCGGAGCTAGCGCGTATTCGCAGACGATACAAAGCGTTTTCGAAGAAAGCTACCATCCAAATGTGTGTTCTCTTCCTGAAGACTTTCGGTCAGATGTGTAATACGCAGGGCGTACCGCTCGAACTATGTGCAGAATGCATGAGTCTGCTGGCTAACGCATTTTGGATGGAGAAGTTCATCGAGTCAGAGGTTCAATCTGGGCGGGTGTGCATGGGTTTGAGCGCTAGCGGGCGACATACCTTTTGGGTGCCACCGACCGAGTCGACACACTAGCAGCCTAGGTCCCGTCCTCGTGATCGGACCGAGGCGACTTCGCGCCAACGCGAGGCAGCCTTTGTGGCCGAGAATCCCCGGCTTTGTGGGGGGAGGGCGAAACACCGGGGGGCCGGCCGGTCATCCCTGCCGCGGCGTGACGCCCGCACTCCCCGCTTGGGCCCCCATCGCAACCCGGGGGCGATGGGGAAGTCTCACACACTCAGATCCGTCTGATCCGGGGGCGGCGGCTTCTTGCCGCCCCCGCCCCCGCCCCCGGAGTCGGTGTCGCCCTCCTGCTGTTCCTGATCCGGGAAGATCTGCACCAGGTGAACCTCCGGCGCTGTTCGACGCGGCTTGAGGTGCTCCAGTTCCTCCGGCCGATCGTCGTACGCCACCCGCGTCACTGCGTAGCACTCGTACAGCGACCATTCGGGGTACTGCTCGAACACCGAATCGATCAACTGCTCGAGCTGCGACAATGATCGCGCCGAGGCCCACACCTGCATGTAGGCGCTGCGATCGGTCGAGCCGCGCGAATCTTCCACCACCAGGGCCGCGTTCCACAATGTCAGGCCTAGCTCGCGGCCGGCGTCATCGACATTCGATTCGGGATCGACGTTGAGCTCGAGGTTCCAGCGCCGCCGCAGCTCGAGGACGACGTCATCCAGCGTTGGTAGCGTTTCATCTGAGGTATCGAGCACGGGCCGGATGGTGGCGTCATAGGTGCGCTCGGACTCCGACGAGGGCCAGGTCGTGATCACCTCCTCCAAGCCCTGCTCGCGCAGCATGAACTCGACCTTGTCGCGAACTTCGGGAGGCACATGGATCGACAGGCCCTTCCATTGATCGAGGAACACCTCGATGAAGGGCTCGTCGCTGTTGGCCCCCGCTCCCACGGCGGCATCTTCGAGGAGCACCTGTTCGAACTCCGTCCAGGTTTCGACAAAGTCGCTCAAGGCCAGCGGCGTCTCCTCGCGGCCGATGTACACATCCACAGTCCGGTAGGCGTCGTAGGAATCGATCTCGATGATGGGCGAAACCCGCTCCGGCAACAGCGACAGCGCTCCCCGCACCAGGTCGCGCAGCCGCTCGTGTGAGACCACGGCGTGGAAGGAATAGGTGTCGGGCTCGCCATCCTCGCCCGGGTTATAGAGCACGGTGAAGCCCTCGTGAGGCGGGCGGCGGTCCACCGGCTCGATCCCCAGCGGCAGGGCGAAGCGGCCGAGGCGAACGCGTTGCAGGTCGGTGCGGAGGCGGAAGGTGGACATCAGGGGGTATGGTAAGCGGGGAATCGCGGGTGAGTGACGATTGGCGATTGACGATTGACGATTGGCGATTGAAGATTGACGATTGACGATTGCCGATTGCCGATTGACGATTGCCGATTGACGATTGGGAAGGAGAGGTCGGGGGCGGGCCTGCGCGTTGGGTGGCGGCGCGGCGCGCACACCGGGCCCAACTTCTTTATGATGCGTGCCGAGTCCACTGGTTCCGAACGATCTGTCAAAGGGCCGACATCATGCCGGAGCAGACCACGGGTCGGGGACACTGGGGCAGCCGGTTGGGTTTCGTTCTCGCCGCGGCGGGGTCGGCGATCGGCCTCGGGAATATCTGGAAGTTTCCATACATCACGGGCGAAAACGGGGGCGGCTGGTTCGTCCTCATTTACCTGATGTGCGTGGCGTTCGTGGGACTGCCGATCATGATGGCCGAGATTTTCGTGGGTCGCACGACTCAGAAGTCGCCGGTGGGCGCCTACCGAGCTCTCTCGCGGCCACGATCGCCGTGGATTCTCTCGGGCTGGCTTGGCGTGGTGACCGCGTTCATCATCCTGTCCTATTACAGCGTGGTGGCCGGCTGGGCCATGCACTACACGTGGCTGTCGCTGAACGGGACTGTGGCGGACCTGACGGCGGCCAACACCGAATCGACATTTGTCGAACTCTACACCAGCCCAACGCTCAACCTGATGTGGCACATGCTGTTCATGGGTGGCACGATCGCGATCGTGCTCGGGGGGGTGCGAGGGGGCCTCGAGCGCTGGTCGAGGATTCTGATGCCGCTCCTGTTCCTCATCATGCTCGCGATGCTGTTGCGGGCCACGACCATGGATGGATTCGGCCGAGCACTCAGTTTCGTTTTCGCCCCCGACGCCACGCACCTTTCCGCAGCGGGCGTGCTGGAGGCGCTGGGGCACTCGTTCTTCACCCTCTCGCTGGGAATGGGAGCGATGATCACGTACGGGAGTTACCTGCGACGTGATGATGACCTCGTCTCGACATCCGTGACGGTCGGCGTGCTGGACACGGTGATCGCCCTGATGGCGTGCATGGTGCTCTTTCCCATCACGTTCAGCTACGGGATGGAGCCATCGAAGACGGTCGGGCTGGTCTTCATGAACATGCCGCTGGCGTTTTCGCAGATGCCCGGCGGCGCGATCTGGAGCACGGTCTTCTTCATCCTGCTCATCTTCGCGGCCATCACCAGCGCCATCTCGCTGCTGGAGGTGGCGGTGAGTTACTTCATCGACGAGCGCGGCTGGAGCCGTGCTGTGGCCACACTGGTGTGCGGCGGCGCGATCGCCCTCCTCGGCATTCCCTCGGCCTTGAGCGGGGGAACCGAGATGTTCGGCTCCACCATCGCTGAGGCAACCGGACCCATCACCGAGCGCCTCGGCAAGGACCCCATGACGTGGTTCGATCTGCTGGATTACATCGCGAGCAACTGGCTGCTGCCCCTTGGCGGCCTTCTGATTGCTGTCTTTGTGTCGTGGCGGGTGGCCGCTGCGGTTCGCGAGCAGGGGTTCAAGACCGGGACGCGCTTCCAGCGGCTGTACGCTGGCTGGGTTCTGCTGCTGCGGTACTTCATTCCCATCGCAGTCATCTGTGTCGCGCTCTACTCGACGGGCGTGTTTCACGCGCTGGGCCTCTTTGGCGAGCCCTCCACGCAGGGGCTGCCGGTGGAAGAAGGTCAGTGACGATGGCCGCTTCCCCTGTTTGCACCCGAACGGCCCCGAGACGATGATGTCGCATCCCAGAGTGCCCTGATCTCGACGAAGGAACACCGCATGGACTGGCTGATCAACCTCTATCACGAATACGTCCCCCACTTCACCGACAACTTCCTATGGGGAACGCACACGTTCATCGTGCTGCTGGGCGTGGGATTGCTCTTCACGATCTGGAGCAAATTCATCCAGTACCGCGCTCTGACACACGGCGTGGAGGTCATTCGCGGCAAGTATGACGACAAGGCGGACCCCGGCGCGATCAATCACTTTCAGGCGCTCTCGGCCGCGCTGTCGGCGACGGTCGGACTTGGCAATATCGGCGGCGTGGCGGTGGCGGTGGCTGTCGGCGGGCCGGGCGCGGTTTTCTGGATGTGGGTGGTCGGCTTCCTGGGCATGGCCATCAAGAGCGTCGAAGTCACGCTCGCGATGCTCTACCGCGACACCAGCGATCCTGATAATCCGCACGGCGGCGCCATGTGGGTGATCACGCGCGGCTGGGGCGACCGAGTCGGAGGCATCGCCAAGCCCCTCGCGTGGATCGTGGGTGGCATCTTCTGCGTCACGCTTCTGATCTCCACGATGACCGGCGGCAACATGTTCCAGGTGTGGAACGTGTCCAAGATCACCAATGAGTACTTCGGCATCGACACCCGAGTGACAGGCATCATCCTGGCCTCGCTCACAGCCCTGGTCATCATCGGCGGCATCAAGCGCATCGGCGCGGTGGCGGGCCGGCTCGTGCCGATCATGTGCGGCCTGTACCTCATTGGCGGGATCGTGGTCCTGGTTGTGCAGGCGGCCAACATTCCGGAACTGCTCGTCTATATCGTGAAGGATGCGTTCAATCCGCACGAAGCCGCGGGCGCGTTTCTCGGCGCCACCGCGTGGTTCGGATTGACGACGGGCCTTCGCCGGGCACTCTTCTCCAACGAAGCTGGACAGGGTTCTTCACCCATCGCTCACTCCGCGGCCAAGACCGATGAGCCGGTGCGCGAAGGCGTGGTGGCCGGCCTCGAGCCCTTCATCGACACCTGCCTGGTGTGCACGCTGACAGCGCTGGTCATCCTCAGCACGAACACTTGGAATCGTGACGCCGTCGGCGACTTCGGCGCCGATGTTCAGCTGACGAAGGCCGTCGTCCCGGTGCTCGATGATGACGATCAGCCCGAGCTCGATGATGACGGCGCACCGAAAACGGATCTCGTCTGGCAGGTGCAGGCGCCTATCAACGTCGATCATCTGCCGTCGCTCCAGGTGCCCGATGCATGGCTGAACGGCAACGGTTTCTTCCTGTTGGCCGAAGTTCCTGACAACGTCAACAAGAACACTAATCAGAACCGCGTGCGCGTCGGAGGGCGCCTCTCCAAGGCCACAGCCGAAAACTTCGAAGACCCGCGGCAGAATGCGAAGCCGAAGCAACGGCGGCTGCACGTCGAATTGAAGGAGCGGCTCAGCGCAGCGGGGATTCAAGCGGGCGACCTCTACATCGCCTGGCAGGATCTCTCGCTCGATGGCAATTGGCGCGAAGAAATCTCTGCCGAGACGACCGATGTCAACCTCCTGAGCCAGGGTGTCTATCGCGATCTGGTCGGCGCGCCGCTCACCGGCCACGCGTTCGACCGCGCCATCCCCGGACTCGGCAAGTATCTGGTGACCCTCGTGTGCTGGCTTTTCGCCTTTTCAACGATGATTTCATGGTCGTACTACGGCGAGCAGGGCGTTGTGTTCCTTTTCGGCAAGCGGTTGCAGGCGTTCACCGTCCTCATCTACAAACTGATTTTCTGCGCTTTGGCCATCGTGGCCAGTTGGCCGGGCTTCCTCGACACCGATGCACAACTGGGCCTGCTGGCCGACCTGGGCACGGGCGTGATGCTCTTCGCCAACGTGCCGATCATTGTGTTCATGGGCTATCAGTCGATGCGCGCGTTCAATGACTACTTCCGCCGCAAAGCCCGGGGCGACATGGACCCGCCTCGTCCCGCGCCCCCCATCGAAGATGTCATCGAAGGTCGCGATGTGAAGTGACGCGCGTAGTCGAGCGATGGATGGGATTCAAGAAGGAGCCCACGTTGATGAAACGTGGGCTCCTTTTGCGCCCTGCAAGTTGCTGTTTCGTTGAACGCTCTCTCAGTCGATTGTCAACCCCAGCTCCTCCATCACCGCCGGCGTGATGTCCAGCCCCTCGGGGTGTTTCAGCACGGGACGCATTCGGATATCAAGCATTGTCTGGCCGCTGAGGTCGGCCGGAAGCGGCTCGGCGGGCGGCGTAAAGCGGAGCACAAGATCGATCCCGTCGCGGGCTGACACCACCTCGACGGCTTCGATCAGCTCCCGATAGGCCTTCTCCATCTGCTCCACCGCCATGGTATTCACCCGCTCCTGCATCTGCGAATCCCATTGCTGAGCCCCCGCCTGCCATTCGGCGAACTCCGCCTGGGCCTGCTGTGCCCGCGGATCCTCGGCTGTGATTCCCTGATATTTCTCCCGCAGCGCCTGTTGCTGGTTGAGCCAGTCCTGGCGCTCAGCCTCAATCTGCTGCGTGAGCGCCTCGCGCTCATCCTGATACTGCGGCATCTCGAGCAGCTTCTCAATGACATCGTTGACATCCACGAGTCCAATCGAATACGCCCGGCCATGGGCGTTCTCAGACCACGACAGACGGCCTTCGCGGTTGCGCACTGCCAACCCCGGCTCACCGCTCAGGATCAAGCTGTCGGCTGGACCGAGGGCTGCATCCTGAGGCGCTGAGCCGGCATAGGCCTTCCCATCGACTTGTGTGAGAATCAACAGCAGGTTGAATCCCGCCAGAACGAGCAGGGCGGCAAAGATGATTGCGCGTTCGCGGGATGTCATGAAACGATTCCTTTTGCTGGATGAAAACCGGCTATTGTGGCCGTGATGATAGGATCGCCCGTTCCCCGGCGATGACGGGGCGAGAAGTCCACTTCCATACCGAATGACCCCGCTGACGTTCTGCTCGTTCCGCGCACATGGCAGTGGTCGACCCTATCGCCCGCCGGTGGCTGTTGATCGCCACAGAAACCGCCGCGTTGGAGGTCCCGCCGGACTCTCACCCTCGGTGCTGCGCTGGGCAGCAAGATATCGCTCCGCCACCGCGCGGTTCCAACCCTGGTGCTGCCGGGCAATCTCCAGCTTCGAATACGCCGATCCGCACCGATAGCACACCAGTCGATACCCACTGAAGAGGAGGGAGGCGACATCAAGGACCAGAACAACCGCCAGGGCGGCAAGCACCCATGGATCTTGCGCAAAGCTCCGCGCCAGCACGCCCACCGCCGCACCCGCGAACGCCAGCACCACCACAAACCACGTCAATTGCGGAAAGATACGGATTCGATAGAGATCGCGGCATCCGCACACTAGGCAACTCCGCAATCGGCCCGAATCATCGGTCGCCGCCTCCCACTGGAGGAACACGTCTCGATCATCGCGTTGCGTTCTCGCCCTGGCAGGCCGCTGGGCCGGGTCGATCTCCACACGCCCCACTCTCCGTCGGTCCTCATCGCGGACGTCAATGCGCATGCGGGAGATGATACCACCCGACCCTCGCGAAGAGCCCTCGCTCCTTCCCGCCAGAACCGATTACCATTCCCACAAGCTGAAACACTTGCGCCATTGCAATCACACCAGTCGCCATGAAGTGGATGCACGCCCTCGCGGGTAAATTTCTCGTCTTCGACGGGCCGGACGGCTCCGGAAAGAGCACGCAGACCGAGAAGTTCGTGGCCCTCTGCCGGACTGTCGGACTCGACGTCCTCGAAGTGCGCGAACCGGGTGGAACTGCCATCGGCGAGCAGATTCGCGCGGTCCTGCTCTCGCCCGAGAACGAGGAGATGTCCCTTCGCTGCGAGATGATGCTCTACATGGCGTCACGGGCGCAGCTCATCGAGGAAAAGATCCGGCCTGCGCTACGCGCCGGCAAGCTGGTGCTCGCTGATCGGTTCATTTCCTCGACGCTCGCCTATCAGGGGACCGCCGGAGGCATTCCACTCGATGAGATCATCGCCTGCGGCCGGGTCGCCATCGGCGATCACTGGCCCGATCTCACCGTCATTTTCGATGTCGATGCCTCAACCGCCGCAAAGCGCCTCAACCCCCTCCTCGATCGCATGGAACTCAAGGGGGAGGCCTTTCACCACAAGGTTCGTGAGGGGTTTCTCTCTCAGGCAAAGGCCGACCCTCAGCACTATCTGATTGTGGATGCCCGCGCCACTCCCGAGCAGGTATTCGGCGATCTCATCGATGGTCTGCGCGAACGGCTCGAGCGCCTCCCGCCTGCGATCTAGGGCACTTCAACTCGTATTGTTCCTTCCAGATATGTCACCGCCCTGCCTGAGATGCGCACGCGCTCGCCTCGATCTTCGCAGAAGAGCTCTCCGCCGCGCTTCGAGACCTGCAGAGCGCGCAATCTTCTCCTCCCGAGGCGCTTCGACCAATACGGCGTCAGCATGCAGTGCGTCGAGCCCGTCACCGGATCCTCATCGATCCCGCCCGCCGGGGCGAAATATCGCGACACGAAATCGACATCGGGCGAGTCTCCCGGGGCCGTGATGCACAGGTAGCCGTCGCCAATATCGCGGAGCGCTTTGAAGTCGGGCGTGCACTCGCGCACCACCCGTGCATCGTCGAACACCGCTAGCCAATTCACTGCATGTCCGGAGACACCCTTGCGTGCGCGGTACACTTCACGCGGCGAGATGCCCAACGCCCGGGCGATCGCCGGATCGGCCGGCATCGACTCCAGCGGCATCACCGGGAAATCAAGCACGAGCAGGTCATCTTCGCCCCGTTCAACCATCAGCAACCCGCTGAGCGAGTGGAAGGTGATTCGATCCCCTGCGAACCCCATGTGCCGAAAGAGCACGTGCGCGCTGGCGAGCGTGGCGTGGCCACACAGCTCCACCTCCAGAACGGGCGTGAACCATCGCAAGTGGTAATCCGCGCGGTGAGGGGCAGCTTCATCGGCCCGATGTGCCGGCAGCAGGAATGCCGTCTCGGAGAGGTTGTTCTCGGCAGCGATCGCCTGCAGCAGACGATCATCCGGCCAATCTGATTCGCCCTCGAGCGGCACCACCGCCGCGGGATTCCCGTGGAACAGCCTCGATGTAAATGCATCGACTTGGAAAAGTCGCACGGCTAACAATACGACTCGGCGAGGTGATCAACAAGCCGGCCTTGGGCACACAGCCATGCACGACGTCGGATCAAGGTTTCAGATTTCCACGTTCGGATCGCGTTCCGCCTTGTCCACCACGCTCTCGTAGAACTCTGCCACCTCGCGCTCGATGACCTCACGACTGCGGGGATATCGCTCTTCCAGCACCTCGATCAATCGCTCGCGATCGCCCGAAATAGCCGCCAGATCGTCTTCGGACAGATCGGTCCACCGCTCCCGGGCACGGCGCGACAACGTCGACCAATCTTCGTGACGCTGAAGGCGAACCTGTTTCGGCTTCATGTGCCTGCCTCCACCTGCCTGCAAAAGGCTAATCCCGCCTAATGAATCCGGCGTGAAAGTGGCATGAAGCGGCCCTCATGAACAGAGATTGACCGCAAATGCTGCGCTTTCTGCGTGTGGAGCGGGAGGCGGATTTGTGCCGATCTCAGGACGTGACTGGCTCCCGTTTTGCTTCGCTCACAGCCGCCTGCAATTGCAGGAGAACTCCATGAATCGCACCCTCCCGACGCTTGCGCTCACCCTGGCTGCGACCACCCTGATCGGCGGGTGCTCCAACTCGCCCAAAGAAGAGTTGGCCCAGCTCCGCTTGGAGAATGAGCAGTTGCGGATCGACCTCGCGGATGCCATCGCGCAGCGCGACGCGGCAGAACTCCGCGCCCGCGATGCGGAATCCCCCGCCGCCCAGACCCTCACACCAGCATCGCCCCACGCAAGCACCCAGCTCGCCACGGCTACCGGCAATCAGAATGCCGCCAGCACGTACACCGTGCGCGCCGGGGATACCCTCAGCCACATCGCCATGCGCTTCTACAAGGATGCCTCGCGCTGGCCCGAGATTCACGAGGCCAACGTCGGCATCATCGGGCAGGACCCGGCACGCCTCAAGGTGGGAATGAAACTCACAATCCCCGGCCGGTGATTTTTCGACAAAGCAGACTCATTCATTCTCTTCGATCGGCATACCGAAGTGTTTCTCCAGCACTTCGAGCGTGAACCCCCCCTCGCGGGTCTGAGCGCCGTTCACCTCGGCGATGTGGACCCAATCGGAGACCTGCTCGACCGGAAACGACACGAGCTCGCCCTCGATCGCGCCGATATCCGCGCGCGGACTGCTGAGCAGCACACCCTCGATTCGGAACGGTGACCATTCCACCGGCCGCATCCACACGTGCTCTACAGTCTCGCCTGATTCATCGCGCCAGGAGACCGGGGCCGACCATTTCACCATCCACTGGCTGCGACGCTCGCTCAATACCGCATCGGTCCATCGCAGCCGCGCCTCCTCAGCGCTTTCGCGCGCCTGTCGCGATGCCTCTTCAAGCTCGGTCATAATTGCCTCGTCACGGACCGCGATCAGAAAAGCCCCGGTGTTCGATGATTGCCAGTGCCGTGCCGGCGTGGTGACATCCCGCTCATCAGCGTCACCTGAACCATCGCGTTGCGTGCTCGCTGAATCGCGTTCGCAGCCGACGAGCATCAGGAACCCTGACAACACCGCCGGTATCGCGAACAGCGGTGCGAAGAAACGCGGTCGGCGGAGGCTTCGTTCGCTCATTCATCTATCCTATCGCCGGATGAGTTTGCCCGATGCCGCAATCCATGGTCATTGAGAATCCGAACCCGCGCGATCATCTGCGCACCGAGTGGCTGCTCGCCAACCGCATGGGCGGTTTCGCCATGGGAACCGTGCTCGGCGTCAACACCCGCCGCTACCACGGCCTGCTGATCGCGGCGACCAATCCGCCCGTCGGCCGCGTGGTCGCCCTGCACTCGATGATCGAGCAGCTCGTCATCCCGCGCGAAGATGGAACGGAACAAGTCATCGATCTTTCGACGCAGATGTTCGTCGGGCCGGATGGGCAGCCGATGTTGCATCCCGAGGGGTGGAAGCACCTGCGGCGATTTTTTTGCGATTACCACACCGCGATCTGGACATTCCGCATCGGGGATATCACGGTTCGCAAGCACGTGTTCCCGAATCTGAACCACTTCGAAAATGATGTTCGCATTCTCTACCAGATTGACGTCGATTCGGACGCCTCCGGTTTTAGGTCGTTCGAATTTCGCATTCGTCCGATTCTAGCATTGCGCGAATCTCATTCCTTGCGACTCGAGCATGCTCTCGCGCCGATCGTCGCAACGTATCGGCTGGGGCGGGCTGTCACAGCGGCAGAGTGCACTGTTTCACTGGAGGTGGGCGATTCGTTTCACGACTCACCCGAGAGCTGGTGCAGATTCGCGTACATCGAGGATCGCGAACGAGGATTGGACTGGGTTGAAGACCTATGGTCGCCGGGATTCGTGTCGCGCGCAGTGATCGACAGACAGGGCGCAACCGTCTGTGTCGATTGTAAAATTCCGAATTCGACACAGATTTCGGATCGAGTGCTCGCATCCAAGACCGCCGGTGATCAGTTCGTTGTATGGCGCAGCGATTCCAGGGCAGGGGCATCCATTTCAATCATCGCCGGCTATCCGTGGTTCTCCGACTGGGGCAGGGATGCGATGATCTCTCTGCCGGGACTGCTCCTGTGCACGAAGCGCTTCGACGAAGCGAGGTCGCTCCTCCATCTCTTCGCCTCGCACTTGCGCAACGGCCTGATCCCGAATCACTTTGACGATTCCACAGGTGAACCGCACTACAACAGCGTCGATGCGTCGCTGTGGTTCATCCACGCGGTGCGGGAGTACTGGAAAGCGATGCAGGTGCCATTAGCCCCCGGCTCTGCCGGGGGGCGGGACAAGGGCTGGCGCGCCGGGCGCGGCGACCCCAGGGCAGAGCCCGGGGCTCACGGGGTTGATCCCACCCTTCTCGCCCCCTGCCGCTCGATCATTCGCGCCTATCGCGACGGCACCGACTTCGACATCCGCATGGATCCCGCCGATGGACTGATTGCCGCGGGCAACGAGCGCACACAGCTCACCTGGATGGATGCCGCCCGCGATGGCGTCATCTTCACGCCCCGCCATGGCAAGCCCGTCGAGGTCAACGCCCTCTGGTACAACGCGCTCTCCTGTGTCGCGGAGATGTCGAATGTTCCTGCGGAAGCGCGCGAGCTGCGCGATCTGGCCTCGCGCGTGGGCGAATCGTTCCCGCGCATGTTCTGGTGGGAGGAGCGACGATGCCTGCACGATGTGCTTGTTCCTCAAAGCCCACAGATTGCGATTCGTGGGGGTTTTTCTGAAACAACTTACGCTCCCGATTCCAGGCTTCGCCCCAATCAGATCCTCGCGGTTTCATTGCCCTTTTCGCCTCTCACGCGCGAGCAGCAACGCGACGTCGTGATCATTGTTCGCGAGAAACTTCTCACTCCTTTCGGCCTTCGAACTCTCGATCACGATGATCCCGACTATCGGGGCCGTTTCGAGGGCGATCTTTTCGCGCGCGACCGTGCCTACCACAACGGAACCGCCTGGCCGTGGCTTCTCGGCCCCTACTGCGATGCTGTACTGCGTATCAACGACTTTTCAGATGAATCGAAACGTGAAGTGCGCGCGGTCGTGCGACCACTCCTCGATGAGCTCAGGCGCACGATGGGCCCCGGCTGTCTCGGCCAGCTTGCGGAGGTGTACGACGGCGACCCACCCCAGCGCCTCGGCGGCTGCGTGGCTCAGGCGTGGTCCGTCGCCGAGATCATCCGTATCCGCGCCCTGATCGACTCAGAATCTGCCTGATGCCGAGGCATCCGCGATCGTCAGTCCCGCTTGAGAACGAGATAAAACTGCTTCGAAAGCCCAAACCGGGCGGGCAGGACGCGCTCAATACGAAGCCCGGCGTGTTTCACATCCTCCCGCATGCGCCCAAGTGAAATGGGGATCCGGTCAGTGGGCGTGTGCCGGAGAACGAAATTCCGCACATGGAACAGCGCGGAATCGAGCGCCCTGTTGCAGAAGAACGACACCACAATCGGACCCTTGGTCAACCGGCCCAGTTCCGCCAGGGCCGCCTGACGAATTTCCGGTTCTCGGAAGTGGTGCAGCAGCCGATTGCAAACGACACCGTCAAACTCGTCATCAGCAAAGGAGGTCTTGAATACATCCGTCACCACGAAATCAATCGTGGTGGCGGCAGCCGGCATGCTCACAGCAATCTCTTTTGCCTTCCCAACCATGTGAGGGGATGAGTCCGCCGCCATGACGGCAAACCCCATCTCGCCGAGCAATGGGAGCAATCGCCCCGCTCCGCACGGCAGATCAAGAACCCGCGCTCCCCTCGGCAGCTCGGCAAGCCCTTCGCGCACGCAGCGCGACTCGCGCCGATGCGTGGCCGTTCCCCATAGTTCCCCTGCGTATTTGTCAGCCGCCGCCGCAGTTCCGAAATATTCCACGACCTCCCCGGGCGTGGCCGGCTGCCGCAGCCAGGATCGATCCACCGCCTCCGCCCGCGCGGCCACAGGCCCGTTGATGAACGACATCTCGTAACTGCGATTCGAGAGATGGAAGATGCGATAGCCGCGCTCGTTCAGGGCACGGACCGCCGCCACGGTCCTCGACAGGCTCACGCTTCTGAAATTGTGGTGAAACTCCACGAGAATCTGGCCGACCTTCACTCGCGATTCCACGATGTCCTCGAGTACGTCGTATTCCCCGCCTTCGATGTCCATCTTCAGCACATCGATATGATCATGCCCAAGTTCGCGCATGATGGTCGAAACGCGCTTGACCGGAACGCGAATCAGCTCCCGCTCGTCGAAAGTCGGACCGCGCTCGATCGAGGAGTAATTGAACGAATCCCGCCTGCGGGGGGGATAAAACGTCATCGTGCCGTCAAAGCGTGCGACACCGAAGTCGTGAAACACGAATTTCGGAGGCGGGTTCTGCGCCCGGACCCAATCGATGCTGAGCGGGGTGGGATCGAACGCGTGAATCGTGCAGCCAAACCGCTCGATCATCGCGAGGTCCCATGCAATGTTCGAACCGACCCCGAATGAATAGACAATGCTGCGCTCATCGAGCGTATCAGGGTGCACCATCCACCCGCCGTGGTGATAGGCCAGAGGCAGGCGATTGATGCCAACCTGCTCGGCCACGCCGAGACCCCGAAGGCGCAAGCGCCGGACGTATCGCTTGGCAGTGCGAAGAAGCATGAACAGCCCGGTCAAGTGGAAAGAGTCACGCCCTCCCGCGCCACGCGGCGCGGGAGGATTCGCTCGATCGCCGCTCTTTATGAGCGGCTTCATCGTCCAATCAACAGTCGGGGCGGCCCTGGCCGAATGGAGATTGTAGCGGAGCACGCGCATGCGGGGTTGACGTCCGGCCAATGCGACCGCTGAGCGACGGGAGACCGATTCTCGGGAGTCCAGATGGAGGCAGCAGGCCCCCCGGGCGACCTGGCGAGTGATCGAGTACCATGAAAGCTGGGAACATGGGGGCGCACCGTGGGAGAGCCTCGATCAAAGCGACGCTGCCATCGAGAAAGGAGCCGTGCCATGAGCTTTGACAATCTCATGCGATTTTCCAGCGACCTCCGCCAGCACGCCGGCGTGGACAATTCCCTCCGCCGCATTGGCGAAGAACTGGTGCTGCGCGTAGGGGACAGCGAGTTCGTCTTCGATCGCGAGGGCCGGTATGCGGGCACGGGCGGAACCTGTCATGCCTCGCTGGCAGAGCTGGTGGTCGATCTCGACCGGGCCGCGGATGCGCGCGGCGGCGAACCCGGCTGACGCGGCTGACCCAGGTGGTTCTGGGTGATGAACACCCGGATTTCGGGATGATCTTCCTATGGCTGGAGCTGCCGTGCAGTCGGTAGTGTGATCAAGCTGCCGCGCCGCCGCCCTGTCGTTTCAGGGCACGCAAGTGCGGCAGAGAAGGAGGATCAGCCATGTATCCCGTTATTCGTCGCGAGCGCAGTTTCTGGAACGACCCCTCCACGCTCATCCGCCGCGAGTTCGACCGCATGTTCCGCGGGTTCGGCCTTGGGGATGGCGATGTCGACCTCGCGGAACCTCTCACGGCCAACTACCCCGTCGATATGAGCGAGGACGATGAGAGCATTCATATCGACGCCGAGATGCCCGGCTTCAACAAGGATGAGATCGAGGTGTCGCTTGAAGAAGGCCTGCTGACCATCAGCGGCGAACGCAAGGCGGAAGAGCAGAAGAAGGGCACCACCCACCTACACGAGCGCCGCTATCACAAGGTGTTCCGGCAGTTGACGCTTCCGACCGCGGTGGATGAAGACGACATCGATGCCGAGTTCCGCGACGGTGTGCTCCATCTCCGCCTGAAGAAGAGCGCAGAGAGCCGTCGACGAACAATCCAGATCAAGTAACGGCTCTCAGAGCGCCGAACACAATGGGGAGTGCGGACATCCTGTCCGCACGACGCCCGCCACGGACGGATCGTCCACGCTCCCCCGACGCCATTCTGATAGCGGCTCTCAGGCGTCGTGCCACCGTAGCCGGCCGGGCAGATCGTCGCCGGCCAACTCGAGGTGCAATATGCGGCGGCGCCGCGGCGCTGCCGCTGCGCTCGAAGCGTGCAGCAACAGTGGCCGCATGATGACCATGCTGCCCCGGCTGCCGGTGCATGCGACCGGCGCTGTGCCCGCGCGCCATCTTTCGATTTCCTCATCGCTGAGAATTCCGTGCGCGTGCGAGCCGGGCAGCACCAGCAGCGGCCCGTTGTCCACATCACAGTCATCGAGGTGAATTCTCAAGGTAATCATCCGCTCCAGCACGTGAACCGGCGGCTGAACATGAACGACACCCGCCTTGACAGACCACGGTCCGAAGCCCGGCTCATCAACGCGCTCGCGGACCGCGATGGTCGTGTCCTGGTGCCACGGCACCTTCCAATTCGCCTGCGGGTTCTTGTCGAACAGAATGGCACGCACGATTCGCGGCGGGTCTGGCAGAAATCGCTGCGCCAGACCAGTGAGACCCGGAAGTTCCGCGATCGCCCGCGCTTCAGGCAGCAGATCGAGAGCATTGCGGACCGCAAATATCCCGCCCCAGCCGCATTCGCACTGCCTGGTTGACCTGAATCCGGTCAATTGCTTCGCAGAGCGATTCGATCTGCTGCAACGGGACCACCTTCTCAATCACGGCAACGCCATCTTCCGCCACCTGTGCAGCGGACATGCGCGCAGAGAGTGCCGCTTCGCTTCCATTCAACCGTTGGCTCGACGCGGATATCGACATGCAAAGAGAGTATCCATCGCATACTATCACAACCATCAATGTCCCAGCAGGCAGCATCCAAACCCAAATCCGCCATCTCACCCACCCGCGCGGAAGACTATCCCGAGTGGTATCAGCAGGTGATCCGTGCTGCCGACCTCGCGGAGAACTCGCCGGTGCGCGGCTGCATGGTCATCAAGCCCTGGGGCTACGCCCTCTGGGAGAGCATGCAACGCGTGCTGGACGGGATGTTCAAATCGACCGGCCACCGCAACGCCTACTTCCCTCTGTTCATTCCACTCTCCTATCTTGAGAAGGAGGCCGAGCACGTCGAGGGCTTCGCCAAGGAGTGCGCGGTGGTCACGCATCACCGCCTCATTCCCAAATCGGATGGCTCCGGCCTCATGCCCGATCCCGAGGCGCAGCTTGACGAGCCGCTGGTGGTTCGGCCGACCTCCGAAACCATCATCGGCGAGATGTTTGCCAAGTGGATCGAGTCGTACCGCGATCTCCCACTTCTGATCAACCAGTGGGCCAACGTGGTGCGCTGGGAGATGCGCACACGCCTCTTTCTACGCACCACGGAGTTTCTCTGGCAGGAGGGTCACACCGCCCACGCGACGAAGGAAGAGGCGATCGAAGAGACGCTCCGCATGCTGAATGTCTATGCTGATTTCGCGGAGAACTGGATGGCGATGCCCATCATCAAGGGCCGCAAGAGCGCTGCCGAGCGCTTCCCGGGCGCAGTGGATACCTATTCCATCGAAGCCATGATGCAGGATGGCAAGGCGCTGCAGTCCGGCACCTCGCACTTCCTCGGCCAGAATTTCGCCCAATCCGCCGACATCAAGTTCCTCGACCAGGCGGGCCAATTGGTCCACGCATGGACCACGTCGTGGGGGGTGTCCACGCGAATGATCGGCGGGCTGTTGATGACGCATAGCGATGATGACGGCTTCGTTCTTCCGCCTCGTCTCGCGCCCGCGCACGTCGTGATTCTTCCCATCATTCACAAGCCGGAGCACGCCGAAACGGTGCGGAACTATTGCCAGAAGCTGAGGGACGATCTCAAGGCGATCGCGTACCACGGTGGCGCGTTGTGCGTCGAAATTGACGAGCGCGATCTGCGCGGCGGCGAAAAGACGTGGTCGTGGATCAAGAAGGGCGTGCCCATCCGCGTCGAAATCGGCCCGCGCGACATCGAAGGCGATTCAGTCTTCGTCGGCCGCCGCGATCAGGATGCCCGCAGCAAGCAATCGATGCCGCGGGCCCGGTTCGTCGAATCCGTGCGCGGCATCCTCGAAGAGATGCAGCACGGATTGCTCGAGCGGGCCCGCAGCTTCCGCGATGCGAACACGAAGCGCCTCGACTCGAAGGATGCGTTCTATGACTTCTTCAGGGATGAAGGATCGGGATTCGCTCTGGCCCACCACAGTGGAGAGGCGGAGGTCGAAGCCCGCATCAAGCAGGAGCTCGGCGTGACTCTCCGCTGCATTCCTCTTGAGGATGAGGAAGGCGAGGGCCTATGCCCCTTCACCGGCAAGAAGAGCGCCCAGCGGGCCGTCTGGGCCAAGGCGTATTGACGTTGATTGGCGGCCGGAGAAGTGCATCACTCGATGCACGTGCGCAACGACCTTCGCACAACTCTCTCGTGGTCGTGCCCACCATCGCTTCAACGTCCCGTGCGCTCTTCCTGGGTTGGGTTGGGATCGGCGGCGCGCCGGCCGGGAATGAACGTGTATGCCTCCGTGCGCGGATTGCCGCGCTCGACGCGGATGGTTCGCGTCGAGTTGTCGAGAAAAAGCACGATTCCCGTGTCCGGTGCGCCGTACCACGAGGCCGACCGGCCGGTGTCGTGCAGAACCTCATACCAAAAGGGCGCGCCCATAATGACAAGGCGGGATGGATCGGCGGCGATCTCGGCCCGCTTCAGCGGCAGACCCTTCGAGAACAGGGCATCATTCGCGCGATAGCTTGTACCGAAGGATCGGTAGGCGCTTTCGACTTCGGCCTCCCCAGTCCCGCCGGCCTTGATGCCGCGGTCCACCGGGCTCTGAAAAACGGTTCCATCCTGATCGCGGATCCAACTCCCAGAGAGAAAGCGGTTGATTGGGCGCGAGTAATCGAGGGTCGGCCGCCCATCGATCCGGGAGAAGGTCACACCCGCGTAGGTCCACGCCCCCCCGCCTTGGGAGATCGATGGGAACGCACCCTCATCCCGGATGTACAACTGCCATGCGGCCCCGATCGCCTGCTGATTCAGAGCACACCTGCTCCGCCGCGCCGAATCGCGTGCGGCGATCAGCGCGGGAATCAGCAGCGCCAACACCATCGCCACGATCACGATGACAGCCAGCACTTCGAGAAGTGAGATTCCACGACGTGGCAGTCGCGGTCGATCGTGAGTGTCGGCCCGGTGGGAACGCAGCATACGTATCTGAAGAAAAAGGCGGGAATGATAGCGAGATCCCGCCGCGCGAGCTAATTCGCGTCCCCAAACCGATCGCCCGCTTCGCACTCGTCATTGATCCCGGACTTGTTCTGATGCCAGAGCTGGTTGTCCGCACCGCTGAGTCCGCCATTGCGACCATACAGCACTGCCACAGCCCCGGAATCGACCACCGCCCCGACATCCTCGAACGGAACGGACACAGCAAGGTCAACCCGACCGTCGGCATCGAAATCGCCGGCTGCAAGCGAATTTCCAAATCGGTCCCCAACCTCACATTTGTCAAGCACATTGCCGCTGTTCTGATGCCAGAACTCGTTGTCCTCTGCCGTCAGCTCGTCATCGCTTCCGAACAGCACGGCCACGGCCCCTGCCCCACCCTTGCGATTCACCTTCTCACCGGGGACCCCTATCGCCAAATCGTCGAACCCGTCTCCATTGAAGTCGCCGGCGATCAACGCCTGGCCCCACCGGTCATTGCTCTCCATACTGTCCTTGATATCGTCGCTGTCCTGCGTCCATGCCTGCGCTCCAAACGCACGAAGGCCCAAGCTCGTGCCGCGCAGCACGTGTACCATCCCGCCATTCACAATCATTCCGATGCCTTCCTGGGGAACGCCAATGGCCAGATCGTCGAACCCGTCGTCGTTAATGTCGCCTACTGCGAGCGCGGCGCCGAATGAATCACCTTGCTCCGGCACGCCCGCTATTCCGGGTGAATCCTGCGACCATGTCTGACGGCCCGCCGATGTCAAGCCGTCCGCTGTCCCGAAGAGGATTCGCACAACACCCGCGCCCGGGTGTCCGAGCACCTCTTCTCCCGCCGAGCCAATGGCGATGTCGTCAAAGCCATCGTTATCGAAATCGCCCGCCGCCAATGGCTCGCCGCGCCCTCGCTTGAAAAACTGATCGTCGGTCGCGGACAAACCATCATCGCCGCCATACAGCACGTTGATGGCGCCTTGCTCGCCCGGCCCCGCCTCGAAAGGCACTCCAATGACCAGATCGGAAAATCCGTCACCGTCGAAATCCCCCGCCGCCAATGCAGACCCGAAGGCCTCCGCCTCCCTGGCCGCGTCAAGGACGCCTGGCCGATCCTGGTGCCAGTACTGCGAACCGTTTGCGTTCAGTCCGCCAGCACGACCGTGGAGCACAACCACGGCCCCAGCCTGAAGCTCGCCGCTCACCTTCTTTCCTGGAATCCCGATCGCCAGGTCATCGAAACCATCATTATCGAAATCTCCCACGGCAATGGCGGTGCCAAATCTATCTCCGGCCTCCGCCGAGTTGGGAACGTTGGGTTTGTCAAGGTGCCAGAACTGGCTGTTCTGCGACTTGAGCCCCGTCGCGGATCCAAAAATCACGTGCACCGCGCCCGCGCTCACAGTATCTCCGATGCCCTCATTTGGCACGCCCACCGCGAGGTCCTCGAATCCGTCGTTGTTGAAGTCGCCCACCGCCTGCGCCGCGGCCCCGCCCTCAAACAACGCCCCGGCCATCAGCCACGCGGCAGCGACATAAAACGCCCTGAATCCCCAAATGCCCGAAGCATGAACCATGATTCCATCCTCGAAAATCGAATGGCAGACAAGCAACGTCTTTCTAAAGCGAGCAGCACGCGCTCCTCACCCGCTCCAAACCTGATTCTACAACATTTCGCCCCGGATTCAGGCCGAAATCCCCCGGAAAAGCCAAACGAAATGCCTCAGCGACAGACGCCGCACCACTACCCGGCGTGATCCTCTCGGGCTTTCCTTCCGCGCTCCGCAATTCACACCACCGTCATCATCACCGGGCTCGACCACGGCCCGTACAGCCCTCGCTTCGTCACCCACCTGCCGAAATACGTCGCCGTCCTACCCGCATCCGCCTTCGCGAACTTCACATCAGATTGTCGATCGACGATTGCCGATTGACGATTCGGCTGGTGGCCGGTGGCTCAACGCTCATCCCTATACTCCCCCATGAAGCGATGGCTGGCGCGCACCCTCATCTGCCTGATCCTCGGCGCGACCACGACTGTCGCCGTGGCGTGGGGGTGCGCTGTCTGGTCTCATCATCCGGTTCGTGTGGTGGAGATGGCTGCGGCTAATGACTGGCCCGCGGCCCCCGCCAACTGGTCATCGGGGCGGGTGAGCATCGTGACCTATCACTCATTTGGGGCGACGCAACATCGCGCCCAACAGCTTTCTCGAGGTTATCCCGGGCTGAGGACACAGGCCATGATGCGCTTTGGTTTGCCGTCACGTGCCTTGTACTACGAGAGGCATCGCGATGAACCTTTCGAGGTAACGATTGGCCCACTCGGCTATGACCCTCCGACGGATTGGCGTGAGGGGCTGATGATCCCCTTTCGCGATCAAATGGAACTGAGAAATCGAGAACGATTCCTTCCGACAAGAGTTCACGGGCCCGGCTTCCTGATCGACACGCTCCTTTACGCCGCCATCTGGTTCGGGGTGTTCTTTGGGTTCGCCAGCGCGAAGCGGTTCATCAGCACCAAGCGCGGCCGGTGCCCGCGCTGCGGCTATGACCTGCGGGGGCAATTGGCGCAAGGTTGCCCCGAGTGCGGATGGAACCGGGCGTTGGTGCAATCAGGATAAGGTGTGACCTCCAATGCTGATTGCAGTCATCGAACCGATGCAATGGTGGGAGCAGGTTCTGTACGGATTGGGCGCCTTGATCATCGGCCCACTTGCCGTATTGGTGGTTATCGCGGTCGCTTCAGAACTCACCCGCGCGATCTGGGTGCGTTTACCCCGGCAGCGTCGAAAGCCGTGGCTCGCACTTCTCGCTGGCGTAATTTGTGTTTGGTACCTTTACGAGGCTTGGAGTGATGATGAGACCCATAATGACCGGGAACTCGAGATCACAGCGGGAGGCCATGTCTGGCACGCGATCATCGAGTATGGTTTCGCCGGATGGCTGACAATCGAGCAGCGCAACACCGATGTCCTTCTCGAGAATCCGCCGATTTCGGAAACAAGATCCATAAGCGCGGCAGGACTGGCTTTTCAGATCGCCCTCACGCTTGAACTCATCTATTTTGGGTTCAGGGGATGGAAATGGAATGTAAACCGCTTTTCGCTCCGCGATCCCAATCGGTGTCCCGAGTGCGGCTATGACCTGCGGGGGAATCTTGATGCGGGCTGTCCGGAGTGCGGGTGGGGACGAGGGGATGAAGAGATGAAGAGGTGAAGGGGTGAAAATGTGAAGATGTGAAGATGTGAAGATGTGAAAATGTGAAAATGTGATGGGGGCCAGCCAGTGACCGGCTACCAAATCATCCTCTCCGAAGGTCCGCGAAGCGCAATCACCACATCACCAACTCACCAGTTCACCAAATTTAGAACCTCTCCGTGCCCTCCGTGCCCTCCGTGGTGAATCTCCCCCTCACACCCCCGCGCGCTTGCGCACGTTGTCCAGCACGTTCATGAAGTTGATGTAGGAATCATACGGGCTGTCGTAGGGGCTGAAGTACTTGTGCACATCGCCATCCGCCCAGTACTTCGTGCACATGTAGTAGAGGTGATCCGAGGTCGTCAGCTTCCGCCAGTCTTCGAGAATGTACGGGTCGCCCCCGGAAGTTTGCTTCGCCTTTACCGCAGCCTCCAGCTTGTACAACTCGCTGGCGGCGTTGGTCTGCATGTCGTTGCCCAGCCACGCGGAGAGATCGCGCTCGGTGTCCGCCCACGAGATCATGCGCGGCACATCGTACACACCCACGGGCGGATATTTCGCGATGCACTCGCTGGGCTTCTTGAAATCGTTCTGCCCCCGGACCGGGTTGACATCGAAGATCTTCTCCGGCAGCACATCGAGGAATTCGAAGATGCCGGTCGCCTGCCACTGGTGCTCGCCGAAGGTCTCGTAATCCATGAAGAGGTTGCAGACGAAGCCGTCGCCGTTGATCTGGTTGACCCACTTCGCAAATGTCTCGGCCCGCAGCGGCCACTCCTTCCAGTTCCGGTCGGAGAAGCGGAAGGCGATGTCATCGCTCAGGCGGAAATTCTTGAGGAGCAGCTTCAGTCCGGGCAGGCCCGGCGGGTGATAGACATAGTTGGGTGAGCGATAGCCCAGCAGGCCATCCACACCCTCGCACAGAATGCCGCGGTATTTGCCCTTGGATGCGACGTGCTGCGCCAGTTCGTTGGAATACGTGAGTTCGGTGTTGCGGAAGATGACCGGCTCCGCGCCGAACAGTTCCTTCAGCCGCTGCTCCTGCAGCGCCACCTGGGCGTCGAACTCGGCCTTCGAGTAGAGGAACGACAGCGAGTGGTGGCTGGTTTCGGCGATGAACTCGCAGGCGCCCGTCGCGGCGAGCTGCTGGAAAAGCTCGATGACATCCGGGGCCCACTGCTGCATCTGCTCGAGGGCGGTCGAGGTGATGGCATACGACACTCGGAAGCGCTTGTCGTGCCTGCGCACGAGGTCGAGGATCTTGGCGGTGGTCGGCCGATAGCACTTCTCCGCCACCTTGCGGAGGATGGCGGCGTTGGCCTCGTTGTCGTAATAGAAGGGGTGGTCATCGAACACCGAGTACCGCTTGAGGCGGAAGGGCTGATGGACCTGGAAATAGAAGCAGACGGAAGCCATGGCCGATCATAGAGCGTGCACAGGGTCGAAGTACGGCGGCGGATGAATCGGTCGAACCAGCCCGCGATGCTGCGCCAAGAGGGGCCGGCTGCCCCTCTCTGCGCAGCGCCGATTACATCCCGGGCGTGAAGCTGCTATTGGACTTTTGGATGAAGCGATGCTCCGATAGCCACGCGATGAACCGGGATCAGCTCGCCCATCGAATCGCCGAAGTCGCGCTGCTGCGCGGCGAGTTCACGCTGCGCAGCGGCCGGAAGAGTTCGTATTACCTCGACAAGTATCTCTTCTCGACGCAGCCGGACATTCTGCGCGAGCTGGGAAGGATGTTCGCGGAGCGCATCGCCCTCAATCCCGGTGTGACAAAACTTGCCGGCGCGGAGCTGGGCGGCATTCCGCTGGTGACCGCTGCTTCGCTCGCCTCCGGCCTGCCGTGCGTGTTCATTCGCAACCAGAAGAAGGACTACGGCACAGCGAAGCAATTGGAGGGGAAGCTCGGGCCGGAGGATCGCGTGGTCATCATCGAAGATGTCGCGACCACGGGGGGTCAGGTGCTGGAAGCCGCCGCGGTCATTACCTCAACGGGCGCGAAGGTCGTGAAGATCGTCGCCACGATCGATCGCCTCGAAGGCGCGCGCGAGAACATCGAGAAGGCGGGATTCGCGTTTGATGCGCTGTTCACCACCGCGGACCTTGGCGTACACCACAGGTCCTGACAACCCGTGTCAACACGGATAAGGAGCGAAGCTGTGGGACTATTTTGGGATTTGATTCAACAGAACCAGATTTCCAATGTCCGTGATCGAAGCGAATCGCTCGAGCGGCGGATCGACCGGCTCGAAGAGGAATTGCGATCTACTCGCGCCCTCCTTCACACCTTGCTCGAACGGCTGGAAAAGCACTTCGGCGAGGACTTGAACCGCGATGGGAGGATCGGCTAGACCACATGGATCGTCCATGACCGGATTCCTCTTTTTCCTTGCAACTTCCGTCGCGGCGGCCATCCTGCTCGTGACGCTGGTGATGGCTCACCACGCGCTGCACCCTCCGCGGCGCACCGCGGCCTACGCGCTGCGGCGGGGATTACCGATCGATCCCGGCGCCCTGGGCCTGCAATTCGAAGAATGGACGCACCAGTCTTCAAGGCGCGCGCCGATCAGCGTGTGGGATGTCGCCCCGGCGGCCCCGGCGAAAGACAGCGCGGGCTTCGCCGCAAGCGGACAGCATCAACTGGTGAGCGCCCTGTGCATCCACGGCTGGGGGCAATCACGCATCGATCTGCTCGCGCTCATGCGCGAGTTTCTCCCCTGTTTCGACCGCGTGCTCATGTACGACCGGCCCGGCCACGGCGAATCGCCGGGTCACGCGCTTCTCGGTGATCCCCGCGAGCTGCACGACCTCAGTTCCATCGCATTACAGCTCGAAGGCGCGGCCGTGGTCGTCATCGCCTCCGGCAGCGCGGCTGGCCTCGCGGGCGCCCTCGCCGAACGCCCACCTGAAACGAGCCTCCGCGGGATCATCCTCGTCAATTCCATTCCCAATGATCTCGCCGCGCTGCGAAGCGATCTTCGCGAGCGGCGCTGGCCCCTTCAGCCCTTCCTCAGCTTCGTTCTCATTGTCCTGCGCATCGTCGGCATCAGACCGCCTCGCTGCGCGGAAAGCGCGTCGCCCGGCGGTGTTCCGGTGCTCCGGCTCTCGCTCAAGGCGAATGAGAAAATCCCGGATGGCGAGATGTCGCGCATCCGGGACTTCATTCTCAAACTTCGATGATTGTGGAACTCTTCCGCATCTTGGGTGGGTCGCCACGGCGACCTCTTCGGAAGCGGTGTCGTTCCAGTGTCAAGGAAGATCGACTTCGATGGGCTCGAGCGTCCAGGAGGTCATGACGAATCCATTGTCAGTCGATTGGAGCTGCCAGACCGAAGGCCCGATGTGCTCCTTGAGCACCTCGATAATTTCGGGGTCGATGGGGGGCGGCGCGACGCCCCCGCCGAACGCTCCCGCCAAGACGCCGGGGTTGGCGAGCACATCCAGCGCCGATCCGGCTGCGGAGTAGCCCCAACCGATCACGCCGCCATCCTCGATGGCGCCCAGAGCCTGGCGGAATTGCTCATCGTTGGCCAGGCCTGAGGCCGCAGTCTCGCCGATTGATCGCAACGCGCCTTCCACAGCCTGCGCCTCTCCGATGAACGCGTGCCCGCCGCCGATGCCGATCGCCACGGGCACGAAATCGCCGCTGTAGATGGTGTGCCCGACGAAGTCGCGCGGCTCGAGGCCCGCCGGCGGAGCCCAGCGCGCCACCACGCCCTCAAACTGGTCCGGCTGCGTCAGGGCAATGGCGACGAGCGGGACAGCCCCGGCATCGACCATGTGAATCTCATCGCCGAGACTGGAGAAGAGTTCCTCGAGGTCAGGCCGATAGGGCGCCAACTGCTGCTGGGCAAGTGCGCCAACCTCCGGGACCGATGCGATCACCTCGTCGATGACGCCCATGATCCCGCTGAAATCGAAATTGAACCGCGAGTAGCCGGCTGAATCAGCGCTGACGAATCCGGGAACGCCCGCCAGCGGCGACTCGTGGTCGAGCAGGGCTAACAGGCCCCTTTTCTCGCCATCCACCAGCACGCCGCTGCGCTGAACGGCGATGGCGCCCGCCTCGTCGAAATCGACGGATGTGCTCAGCGAGCGGATGTTGCCGACGCCCAATGACTTGAGCGGCTCAAGCATCTGCGCCGCCGCCATTCCCATCATGGGGTGGATGGCAGCCACCGCGCTCAGCTTGTCCAGCATGATCACAGCGTGGCCGTCCCCTCCGCCGACCTGCGCGATGGCATCCTGATACTCCCGACGGTCGGCGATGCTTGCGACATCCTCCCCGTCAATGGCGGACATGGCCTCGGAAAGCACATCGAGGTTGGTGCCGATCAGCAGCGTGGACTGATGGCTGCCGAAGTACATGGTCTCGAGCCCAAGGAAAAACGGCTCGAGCATGGCCATGGGATCGCCGAAGGGCATGCCCTCCATGCCTTCCATTTCCTCCATCTCAAAGTCGGGCGGCTCGTTCTTCACCGCAATGAACGATGCCCCGTGGATGTCCACGCGCTCGAATTCCTCCCCGCTGGCTTCCATCTGCTGCGCTGCCATGTCGATCAGAGCTTTGACAGTCTCCTCGCTCTCCTTGAAATCGACCATGGCGATGATGCCGAGCGTGTCGAGCCCCTGCTCGGGGTCGAGCGCGGTGAATGCCGCCATGCCCACGCCGCCGCGCGGCAGGGCCAGCGACCCGGGCTCCAGTTCGAGCTGCTCCTCCAGCATGGTGAGCTGGAAATTCATCTGCTCGATGTGCTCACCGAACTGCTCCTGCACTTCCGGAGAATTCCAGATCGCGCCCAATTGGCCCGCCCTGATGCGGTTGATCGTCTCTTCGAGATTGTCGATGCCGACGATGATGAAGCTGCCCTCCGGCGCGATATCTCCGATCGAGTGCTGCGCCCCCGCGGCGGCGGCTGGAGGAAGGACGGCAAGAAGCGCGATGGCGAATCCGGTGCGTGTGTTCACAGTTGTTCCCTCTGGTTTTTCGAAAAGAGTTGGCTCAGCCCGCTCTAGCCCGGCTGACCTGTTGTATTGCGGAATGGCGCCTGAACGTTTCAGCGCCGCCTAGTGCGATTCGCCCTTGGAAGACCTTGATTCGGCATCACCGGAGCCCTGATTCCCGCCCGTCGCCTGGCCGCCGGTCTCGTCTTTGAGCTGCGGCGCCGGTCCGAATAGTTTGCGCGGCGGCGGAACCTGGTAGTTGTAGCCGCTGTTGGGGTTCTCCTTGTCGTAGGCGAACGCTTCGCGATTGCGGATGAAATCCTTGACGTAGCGCGCAGGAATCGCGAACCCCAGCGCCTCACCGCCCAGAATGCCCATGTTGGTGATCCCGATCACCTCGCCGTGCGAGTTGAAGAGCGGGCCCCCCGAATTCCCGGGGTTAATCGCCGCGTCAGTCTGAATGTAGGTGAGCCCGTCGAAATCGCGCTGCGTGGTCGACACCACTCCCTGGCTGAGCGTGCGCTCCAGCCCTAGCGGGTTGCCGATCGCGAACACGCTCTGCCCGATTTCCAGCCCCTCCTCGTTCTCGAGGGGCGCGAAGATGAAGCTCTCCTCTTCGGGATGTTCGATTCGAATCAGCGCCAAGTCCAGATGGTTGTTGACGGCCAGCAGTTCGATGTCGTCGATGATCTCGCGCTTCAGAGTGCCATCTTGCTGGGGCAGCCACACAGTCGCCTTGAGTGCGGTCTCGCCCTGCACGACATGAGCGTTGGTGATGGCGTAGCCGTCCGGATTGATGATCACGCCTGAGCCCAGGCCGCTGGGGGTCGAAACCTTGATCACCGCGGGCCCGATGCGCTTGGCATGCTCGCGCGGCGGGAGCTCCGGCAGATTCTCCGCTACCCGATAGAGCGAATCCCGGCGAACCTCGACTTCTTCGCCTGCCTCCGTGATCTCCACGGTTTCGATGTTCTCGACCGTCAGTTCGACGACGGTTGGCCCGATGTCAAGCCACAATCGCTGGTCGGTGCGCTTGATGACTTTGCCTTCGAGCGTGCGGCCGTTGGTCAGGGTGACGGTATCGCTCAGAGCCGGATGTCCCGTGAAACCCAGCACGCACGCACCGGTCAGAATGAACAAATACCGATGGATGGTCCGCATACAACCTCATTTCAGGTGGATTTCGGAACGAAAAGTATAGGATGACGATCGATTGTGAGTCCTGAAACAATTTCCCGCGAACTGCATCATGAGAAACCATCTGGTCCCGCCCTGGTTCATTCGTTTATCGGCAGCCCTGGTGGCTGGATTTTCGATCAGCGCCGACGATGCCCAGGATCTCGCCGATTTCTTCGGTTTCGAGGGGATCGAAGTCGTGAAGATCGACCGCGGGGCCGGTCCCATCCAGCTCGCCGACATGGATGGCGATGGACTGCTCGATATTCTTGCGGTCAACAACTTCAAGAGCCGCATCGAGATTCACTATCAGAAGCCGGGCTCGACGCCTGACGATGTTCCAACCGCCACGACGCGCACCAACGAGTTCCCCGAGCATTGGCGGTTCCGGCGGCAGTTCGTCACCGTGAGCCATCGCGTCGGCGCCCTTATCGCGCACGATTGCGACGAGGATGGGTTGACTGATTTGATCTACGCCGGCGAGCCGTCAGAACTCGTGCTGGTTCGCCAGACTTCGCCGGGGACGTTCTCAATTGACCGCCGTCACCCCGTGAAAGGGCTGCTCACGGGCAAGGATGCGATGTGCCTGGCGGATGTCGTTGGCGATGAGCGGCCTGAACTGCTGGCGCTGGCCGACGGCGAAATCCTGATATGGTCAATCGATGAAGGTGTGCTCGAGAGGATCGAAACACTTCCCGCAGGAGCCGCGATGGCGGCCGTGTGGGCTGCGGATGTGGACGGCAACGGTCGCAACGATGTCATCGGGGCCGTGCCCGATGACCCGGCTCCAATCCGGCTCTGGCTGGCGGAAGATGAAGAGGGCGCCGGCGTGCTCGGCCCGCAGACGCGCTTCGAAATGCCGCCCATCGTCGAAGTCGAGACCATCCGGTTGCCAGGCCAGTCTGCGTCGCGCCTGGCTGTCATCGAGCGCCCCTCCAAGCGCATCGTCGTCTACGAAGTCGTTCGCGAGCCGGTCGAGGATGTCGGCGATCGCGATGCCGCCATGCGCAGCTTCAGCTTTGCTGACCCGGATGCCCGAACGCGACGTGTCGCGGTTGCGGATGTCGATGGCGATGGCCTGCTCGATATCGTCACCCCCGATACCGAATCCAGCTCGGTGGTGGTGTTCCATCAGGTGCCGGGGCAGGGAATACAGCGCGGCGAGAGCCACCCCAGCCTCGCCGAGATCACCGGCCTCGCCGCCGCCAACGTCGATGCCGATCCCGCCGCGGAAGTGTTCGTCCTGTCAGAAGAAGAGAGCGTGATCGGCCGCAGCGAGATCGTCGATGGCGCTGTGGGGTTTCCAGCCCCGGTCAGCATCCCCGCCGGGCAGACACCGGTAGCCATGAGCGTTGTCGAAGTGGATGGCGCTCCGGTGCTCGCCGCCGTTCTCAAGGACGCTCGCAATTACTCTCTCGCGCTCATTCAGATGGGCGGGGGGGTCGAGATCATTCCTCTCGGAGCCGCCAGCCGCTCGCCCGATTCGGTGGCCGGGCTTGACGCCAATCAGGATGGTCGAACCGATCTGATCCTTCTGACGCGCGACAAGCCCATGACTCTGGTCGAGCGCACCGATGACGGATTTCTGGTGCGCGAGTCCAAGGACATGGGGCAGTTCGGACTGGTTCAGACCGCCACCAGCGCCAACACCACGGTGTACGACATTGACGGCGATGGGCTCAGCGAATTGCTCATCGCTGATCGCAACTATGTCCGCGCGGTGCGCTACGAGCCAGCGCCGCCCCCGGGCATCAGCCCCGGCTGGCAGGTGGTGACCCAGATCAACGCCCGTGATGCCGGGGCTAAACTCGTTTCGGTCGCGGTATCCCGCGAACGCATCGTTGCCGCCGACAAGGACAGCAACAGGCTTATCTTCTTCGAGCGCGATCCGGAATCCTCCTCCGGCTGGACCCAGCGCGACGCCGTGCGCATCTCGGGCTTTGCACCGATCGAGATTCACGCAGGTGAGTTCACCGGCGACGGTGCTGAGAGCATTCTGGCCGTCAGCGCCGACGGTTTCGCTGTCATTCGACTGTCGGGTGAGCGGGTCGCGCTTCGCGAGCGCAACGCCTGGCGCACCGAAGTTGAACGCCGCATCCAGCACGAACTTACTGCCGGCGATATCAACGATGACGGCTTCATGGACATGATTTCGCTCGATGCCGGCGAGCAGATGCTCGAGATCTTCAGCTTCTCCGAAGCGGAGAACATGCTGTACGCAGCGGGTTTCCAGGTCTTCGAATCACGGCTCTTCACAGGCGGCGCCCCCCGCGTGTTCGAGCCCTCACAGGTCCTGATCGGCGATGTGACCGGCGATGCCGCCAATGACCTCATCCTCCTGGCGCACGATCGCGTTCTCATCTACCCGCAGATGACCGAGCCATCCGCTCGCGGTGGCGCCGGTGCTTCCGATTGAACACACGCTCCCCGCGACGCCATCATCAGAAGAGAATGAAAAGGGAGGCACGAAGGCCTCCCTTTTTCCGATGCTGGCGAGGAATTCATTCCTCCTCGTTGTGGGGCTGCATGCCGCGCTCGCGACGAACGTGCTGTTCGCTGCTCTCATCCGCCGCCCATTCATCGCTGCCTCGGGCTTCGCGATTCATGGTCGTATCCTCGTCAGACTGGTTGCGAGCTTCCTGCTCGCGATCCGAGGTCATTTCGTTCTGGTCGCCCCGGCTGGTCTGGCTTCGCTGCTGGCTTGCGGTCTCCTGACTTCCGCGCTGAACTGATGCGCTCCCGGTTCCTGCTTTCCCTGCGAATTGCCCCTGATTATCACGGGTTTGTTCGCGCGCCGATTGGCGCCCGCCGCGCTCACGGTCCCGCTGTGTGAGGTTCGAGCCGGGATGCCGCGCAGCCTGATTCTGGCCCTGGTTGCCTTGACGTTGTCCCTTGTTCTCAGCCATGGATTGACCTCCTTGGGTTGAATCCAGCCGACCCCGGGAGACACGACGCGCGCGTGGTCGCGGCCGGCATGTTCCCAACCCTAGCGGTCGCCCCGTCCATTCCGCCATGAGCAAAGAGAACCATTCGGCTCGGTACGCTGATGCCCATCAATCGCCTGAAGACGCTTCCCGCGATCGGGTATCATCCGCCGCGCATGCTGCCTGCCAATGCAACCCTGTCTTCGCCGGATAGGCAACGCCGCGATCGGCTGCAGACGCTCTTCCTCATCCTCGCGGGCATCTTCATCGGAAATGCTCTGCTCGCGGAGTTGATCGGCGGCAAGCTCTTTCAGGTGCCTACACCCGTCGAGCTCGGGGGCGGTGAGTTCTTCAAGTTCACCCTTTCCTGCGGTGTCGTCCTCTGGCCGGTCGTGTTCATCATGACCGACATCATCAATGAATACTTCGGCCGCGCCGGCGTGAAGCGATTGTCCTTTCTCGCGGCCGCCATCATCGCCTATGCCTTCCTCGCGCTGTGGGCGGCGGGGCTGGTCCGAGCCGCGCCGTTTTCGCCTGTTCAGGATGATGCCTTCGCGCAAGTCTTCTTTCAGTCACAGTGGATCATCGTGGGATCGATCGTTGCGTTCCTGCTGGCGCAACTGATTGATGTGACGGTGTTCTGGATCATCCGACGCCGCACCGGGCATCGTTACCTCTGGCTGCGGGCCACGGGGTCCACGGTGGTCAGCCAGTTGATCGATACGTTCGTGGTCGGCTTCATTGGTCTGTATCTGCCCTGGCGGCTGGGCTATACGCAAAGCGAGGAGCCCTTCACCTTCGCGCGCTTTGTCAACACCTCCAGCAGCGGCTATCTCTTCAAGCTGCTGGTGGCGATCGGGGTGACGCCATTCCTCTATGTGGTGCACGCAATCATCGACCGCTATCTGGGGTCGGAGCAATCGCACCAGGTCGTCGAGCAGACTGCACAGATCGAGCGCGCCAAATCGAATGAGGTTTGACTTCCGCGCGTGAAAGCCCACGGATTGCAATCCGTGGGCTTTGAGTTGGTGATGTCATGGATGCTCTAAGCAGATCGGGTCGCTTCTTCGCGCGCCTCACTCGATTCCACCTTCTCAAACCGGAACGCCTTGCCCGCATAATCCACGAGGATCGTGTCGCCCGGGAGGAACTCGCCCGCGAGAATGCGCGAGGCAATGGGATTCTCCAGCCGCTGCTGGATCGCGCGTTTGAGCGGCCGGGCCCCGAACTGCGGATCCCATCCCTCCTCCGCGATCGCCACCTTCGCGCCTGGGCTGATCTCCAGCGACAATCCGAGCTCGGCGAGGCGCGTTCGCAGCGCCCGCAACTGAATGTCCACGATCCCCGTCAACTGCTCCTTCGTCAGTTGATGGAAGATGCTCACCTCGTCGATGCGGTTGAGCAGTTCCGGCCGCAGCGCTTTCTTCAGAAACTCGCGCATGTGGGCTTCAATCTCCCAGTCCAGAGCGCCCTTTCCGCTCATCTCGAGGATTGCCTGCGAACCGAGATTGCTCGTCATCACGACGATGGTGTTGCGGAAATCGACGGTGCGGCCCTGCCCATCCGTCAAACGCCCGTCATCCAGCACCTGCAGCAGAACATTGCTCACATCGGGATGCGCCTTCTCCATTTCATCGAAGAGAATGACGGCGTAGGGACGCCTGCGAATCGCCTCGGTCAAGCGCCCGCCCTCTTCGTAGCCGACATATCCGGGCGGCGCGCCGATCAGCCGCGCCACCGCGTGCTGTTCCATGTACTCCGACATGTCGATGCGCACCATCGCATCCTGCGTGTCGAAAAGAAACTCCGCCAGCGCCTTGCACAACTCCGTTTTCCCCACGCCCGTGGGACCGAGGAAGAGGAACGATCCGATCGGCCGGCGCTGATCGCCCAGCCCCGCCCGCGACCTTCGCACCGCATCCGACACGGCCCGCACCGCGTCATCCTGGCCGACAATCCGCCTCCGCAGCGCCTCCTCCATGCGCAGCAGCTTTTCGCGCTCGCCTTCGAGCAGGCGGGAGACGGGAATGCCCGTCCACTTGGCGACGACCTCGGCGATCTGTTCCGAATCCACCTCCTCCTTCACCATCGCCTGCCCCGCGGCCAGGCGTTTCGCGAGCTTCTCTTCCGCCGCCTTCAGCCGAGAATCCAGCTCGCGCAGCTCGCCGTACTGGATGCGGGCGGCGGTTTCGAGATCCCCGCGCCGCTGGGCTTGCTCCAGCTCGGTCCGCTTGTGATTGATCTCGCCCTTGACGTTCTTGATCTCATCGAGCTCGCGCTTCTCGACTTCCCACTGCGCGGTGAGCCCGCGGTTCCGCTCGTTGAGTTCTGCAAGCTCCTGCTCCACAGCGGAAAGCCGCTTTTTCGACTCTGCATCGGCCTCGCGCTTGAGGGCTTCTCGCTCGATCTCCAGTTGCATGATGCGACGGCGAAGCTCATCCATTTCGACCGGCATCGAATCGTTCTCAATTCGCAACCTCGAGGCGGCCTCGTCCAGCAGGTCGATTGCCTTGTCGGGCAGGAAGCGGTCGGCGATGTAGCGGTGGCTCAGCGTCGCGGCGCTGATCAACGCCCCATCCTGAATCCGCACGCCATGGTGCGCCTCGTAGCGCGGCTTGAGGCCGCGGAGGATCGCGATCGTGTCCTCGACGCTCGGCTCGCCCACGAAGACCGGCTGAAATCGCCGCTCGAACGCCGCATCCTTCTCGATGTGCTTGCGATACTCATCCAGCGTCGTGGCCCCGATGCAGCGCAGCTCGCCTCGCGCCAGCGCCGGCTTGAGCAGGTTCCCCGCGCTCACAGCGCCCTCCGCCGCGCCCGCGCCCACGATCGTGTGCAGCTCATCGATGAAAAGGATGATCTTCCCTTCGCCGGCAATCACTTCGCGCAGGACCGCCTTGAGCCGCTCCTCGAACTCGCCTCGGAATTTCGCCCCCGCGAGCAACTGGCCCACATCCAGGGCCACGATCCGCGACTCGCGCATCGAGGCCGGGCAGTCGCCGTTGACGATCCGCTGCGCCAACCCTTCCGCAATGGCGGTCTTGCCCACGCCCGGCTCGCCGATCAGCACGGGATTGTTCTTCGTCCGCCGCGAAAGCACCTGCATGCAGCGGCGGATCTCATCATCCCGTCCGATGACGGGATCGAGCTTGCCGCTCTGTGCCTTCTCGTTGAGGTCGATCCCGTATTTCTTCAGCGCTTCGTATGTCGATTCCTGATCTGGATCGGAGACATTCGTGACGCCGGATGCTTCGCGCAGCGCTTTCACTGCGGCGAGAATCGACTTTCGGTTGAGCCCGACCAGTTGCATGGCATCCTTGGCGTTCGACTTCACCTCCGCCAGCGCGAGGAGCAGATGCTCGGTCGAGGTGTACGCATCGCCAAGATCCTTCGCTTCCCTCTCCGCCGTCTGCAGCACCTGGAGCACAGCGCTGGAGGTCGTCGGCTGCGTCGCCCCTGACACTGTCGGCAGCCGCCCAATTTCAGCATCCACCACTTGTTTGAGTCGCTGCGACTGCACACCGCTTCGGCCCAGAACGGATTGTGCGATTCCATTGGGATCCTCGATCAGCGCGTGCAGAACGTGCAGCGGCGAGAGTTCGCTGTTGCGGCGCGACATCGCATCCTGCGACGCCGTCGCCAGCGCCTGCTGCGCCAAGGTTGTGAATCGATCCATCCGCATGGGTCAGACGTCCACGAGATCACCACAGAAGACACGGAGGGCACGGAGAGCGAAAAAGGGCGGGAAGCCCGGACAATGGAATTGAAGGCCCCTCCTGTGAAGCGAAGCAACGCGAATGCCGCACCAAAGCCGAGAATCAGTGGGATAAGAGCCCTGCTCCCTGCCGTCTTGGCAGGCCCTCCGTCCGGTCCCGGTTGAAGCAACCTCACACAATCCCCATGATCTCGATAGGATCGAGCCGTTCCTGTGCTTGCAGGCATATCTGCAGCCAGTGCCATGCTTTCGATGTTCCGCTCCGTGCCCTCCGTGCCCTCAGTGGTGAATCCGGAATACCACATGCCCGCAGCCGAGAAACTCACCTGCCTCTCCATCATCATCTGCGATGACATCTATCGCGATGAGCGCACCAAGAAACTGGTGATCGTCGGCACCTTCAGCACCATCAGCGTGCGGCAGTTCCCCAGCCGGCACCAGAAGATGCGCATCCTCTTCACGCTGACCAACGGCCACGGGACCTACAACCTCAAGCTCTCGATCCGCCGTGCCCGCGATGAAAAGGCGCTGGTTGAAATCCAGGGCCAGGCCAAGCTGACCAACCCGCTCCAGATCGCGGACATCGACATCGAAATCAACGACCTCGTGATCCCAGAGCCGGGGAAGTACTGGGTGTCGCTGGATGCGGATGGCGAGCCGATCGCGCAGCGGCCGTTCATGGTCGATCAGGTGAAACCGCCGGGACCGCCCCAGGCGCCTCCTCCTCAGCCGCCGCCGGGCCAGCCGCACGAGCCCGAGCTCCATTAAAGCGGTTTCAATTGATACGTAGCGCCTCTGGATTCCCCTCCCTTCCAGGGAGGGGCAAGGGGTGGGTCGAGCGTTCAGTCTTTTCGTAGATCACACCCACCCCCTGACCCCCTTCCCTCAGAGGGAGGGGGATGGATGCGCGCCGCTTCAGGTTGCGTGAGACCGCTCTAGCCCCGGCCCCCGGCCGGGGGTCGGCGCGCGACGAGCCTTCGACCATGAACGCGATTGGTGCGCGCATCAGTCTCGACCCCCTCGGCGGACTTCGGCGAGCTCGCTTCGTCTGACTTCGATGAGCTCAGTCGAATCGAGCTCAGCGTCGAAGACAGTCGAGTCGAGCCGGAGGCGAACTGGCCCCGCGTGATCACGCGCGAACAAAAAAGCCGCGAGACCAGCTGGTCTCGCGGCTGTGTTGATCAAGACCTGATGAGGCGCTCACCATTACGCGCGGCGACGACGGCGAGCTGCAACACCCGCGATGCCGAGAAGAGCGAGCGCGCCGGGGGCTGGAATGACATTATCCCATGCGAGCACGACAGTGTTGACACCTGTACTCAACACGTCATCCACCAGGTATTGGGCGCCAAGGGCGCCGCTACCGCTGGTGTAGTTGAATCCAATGTTCGTGCCGGCGCTGTTGAGAACCGCGAAACTTCCGGGCTGCGGATCGATGTCGATCCCCGTCATATCCACCGTCGCCGTTTCGCCACCAAAGTCGCCGTAGGCGAAGTTGGCGAAGTCGATCAGAATCGAATTGTCGAACCCCGCGGTTCCATTCGGGCTGTTCGCTGACCACGAGAACCCGAAGGAATCAAAGAACTCCTCAAAGGTTCCGTAGGTGTACGTCCCACCCACCGGTTCGCCGAAGGGGCCGGTGTGATCGATCATCAACTCCAGATCGGTGCCGGTCAGGTCGCCCGCGAACGATGCGCCGGCTGCGAAAACGAGCGCGGCTGCCGCGACGACAACTCTCTTACCCCTCATTTGCATCTCTCCTCCGCCTTGTGGCGGCAAAAACGGAAACCAATCTCACCAGACAACAATGTATTCGCTGCCCGTCCTGTCCGCAACCGCATTTCTCAAAGATTCTCCTTCGAATCCGCCTGCAAAGATGGGTAATTCACCTCGCCTCCCGGAAGCCGTTTTTGTGCCCCCGGAGGCCGCTTGGCAGCCGCCAAGCACCATCCACCTGCCCGATGGTGGGCACGACTCACCCCCCCGCGCTGAGCCGGACGAACTCCTCGTACAGCCCCGCGTAAGCGCCTCCCTTCGCCAGCAGCTCTTCGTGCGTGCCGCGCTCGATGATCCGGCCGCGCTCCATCACCAGCACCATGTCCGCCCGCCGCACCGTCGAAAGCCGGTGAGCCACCACAAAGCTGGTTCGGCCCTCCAGCAGCTTCTCGAGCGCCCGCTGCACTCGGTATTCCGTCACCGCATCGACCGCACTGGTCGCCTCATCCAGCAGCAGAATGCGAGGATCAGCCAGCATGGCCCGCGCGAAGGTGACCAGTTGCCGCTGGCCCTGCGAGAGCGCCTCGCCGCGCTCGCCCACATCGGTGGAGAATCCTTCGCCCCCGGAAAGCGACTCGATGATGTCGAGGCACCCGAGCTTCCGGCACACCTCGCGCACCTCTTCATCACTCGCCTCGGGCCGCACGAAGCGGATGTTGTCCATCACGCTGCCGTGGAAGAGAAAGCTTTGCTGCTGCACCATGCCGGTCGAGCGGTGGAGGTCATCCGAGTGAATCCGCGACATCGGCACACTGTCGATGCGGATTTCGCCACCCCCGGAACTCCCCCTCTCTCCCAGGGAGGGGGTTGGGGGGTGGGTCGTGCCATCTGAACGATTCGAACTGTTACCCACCCCTTGATCCCCTCCCTCAGAGGGAGGGGGAACCTCCGGAATCTCATAGAACTTCGCGATGAGCGCGACCACCGTGGTCTTGCCGGCGCCGGTGTGTCCCACCAGCGCGATCGTCTGGCCCGGCTCGGCGGTGAACGACACATCTTCCAGCACCGGCCGCCCGCGGAGGTAGCCGAAGGTGACGCGGTCGAACTCGACCCGCGCCCCCGGATGTGCCTGAGCGCCGCCCCGCGCGGGCAGCGCGATCGGATGCTCCGGCTCGCGAATCGTGGGGGGGGTGTCGAGCAGGTTGAACACGCGCTCGCCGCCCGCCATGGCCTGCAGCGTGATGTTGTACATTTCGCCGATCACGGTGATGGGCTGGAAGAACGTGCGGGTCATCAGCATGACGCCGATCAGGGCGCCGACGGTCATCTCGCCCCCCTGCACGCGCAGCCCGCCCGCGATGAGCGCGATCACGATGAACAGTTGCCCCGCGAAGTCGAGGGTCGGAACATAGAGCCCGTGGGCCCGCGCCTCTCGGAGGTGGTTGTCGCGGTGGATGTTGCAGAGATCGCGAAAGATCCGCGCGTTCTTTTCCTCGCGCGCGAACGCCTGCGTCACGCGGACCCCCGCCACCGATTCGGCGAGGTTGGCGGTCAGCCTGCTGAAGCTGGCCCGCACCTCGCGGTGCGCGTGCGACAGGCGCCTGCGGAAATATCCATTCAGAAAATACACGATGGGCGCGATGCCGAGCAGAATGAGCAGCATCACCCGGTCGAAAAGGCCGATCGCCACCATGGCGTAGAGCATCTGCACCGACGCGATGAGCATGCGCGGGATCACCTGCGACACCGCGCCGCGCACCTGGTCGATGTCGCTTCCCCCCCGCGCGATGATCCAGCCGACCTTGGTGCGATCGTAGAAATCCATCGAGAGGCGCTCAAGGTGGCGGAAGAGTTCGACGCGCAGGTCGTGGGCGACGCGCTCGGCCATCATCGCCACCGCGATGAAGCGATAGCGCATCACCAGCATCCACAGCGAGGCCAGCAGCGCCACCCCCGCCGCCCCCAGCCAGATGCCGGTGGTCGCATCGATCCCCCACGCTTCTTCGAACGCGGCCGCTTCGATCACGGGCCCCGCAATCACCAGCCCGGCCAGGTGCGGCAGGCCGCCGTTGATGAGGGCGAGGCCGACCGCGAGCAGAAGGATCGTGATGAAAAGGCCGCGATACTTCCACATGGCGCGCACGATCCGCCGCGAGATCCGCCAATCGAGCGGCTTGTGCTGCGCCCCGGCGTGATCGGCTGCCGAAACGATGGCGATCTGATCACGATCAGAACGAACGGCGGCGGCGCTCATCTGCGCGCCCCTTCCCCCGCCGGGGTGCTACGGGTCGCCGCGCTTCGCGGCGCCCCGTGCCATATCGAAGGAACGCTGCGCTCGTATGACGCGGTCGACATCGACGTGCTGCACGGGCGAGCCGCGGCGGCTCGACCGTGCCACCCGGATCTGGGGTTGCGCAACGGCGCGGTCATGATCGAACACCTCCGTCCCGCGCCAACGCCACATCCCCTTCCCGCGGAGTCCCATCAAGATCATTCTCCAACTGCACGAGGGCCGCCTCGCGGTAGTGGCCATCCGTTGCCATCAGCTCATCGTGCGTGCCATCCGCCACGATCCGCCCATCCTCGATGACGATCACACGGTCGGCCCGCCGCAATGAACTCAACCGATGCGCGATGAAGAGCGTCGTGCGCGATGAGCCCAGCCGATCGATCGCGCGCTGGATCGCCGTCTCAGTCGAGGCATCGACCGCCGACATCGCATCATCGAGCAGGAGAATCGGCGGATCGATGAGAAGCGCCCGCGCGATGGTCAGCCGCTGCCGCTCGCCGCCCGAGAGCGTCAATCCCCGCTCGCCGACGATCGTCCCCGCCTTGTGCTCCAGCCGCTCGACGAACTCCGTGGCTGAGGCGTCGTTCATCGCCTCGAGCACCCGTTCCTCCGATGCGTCAGGTATGCCGAACGCCACATTGCTGGCGATGGTGTTCGAGAAGAGGTACGGCTCCTGAAACACGAAGCCGATCGAGCGTCGCACTTCATCGAGGTCGAGCTCGCGCACATCGATGCCGTCGATCAGCACCTGCCCATCCTGCGGGTCATAGAAGCGGGGGATCAGTTTGAGAAGCGTGGTCTTGCCGCCGCCCGTGGGGCCGACGATGGCGATGTTGTCGCCGGGATTGATGGTGAGATTGATGTCGCGGAGGACGGGGATGTTCCCTCCCCCTCTCTGAGGGGGAGAGCTGGGGTGGGGGTGAACAACCTTGAAAGTGTCAGAGGAATCACCCACCCCCCTACCCCCTCCCTCCGAGGGAGGGGGAACATACTCCCTCCCCCTGTCGGAGGGAGAGGGTTGGGGTGGGGGTGTACGCGATGGTTCACCAACCGCCACACCCACCCCCCTACCCCCTCCCTCAGAGGGAGGGGGAACCAGATACACGAACGTCACATTGCGAAACTCGATCGCGCCCCGCGCTCGCCCGCTCGGCAACTTCCGCGTGACTGCAGGCGATGCGATCTCGGGCTGCATGTCCAGAATTTCGAACACGCGCTCCGCGCCCGTGAGCGATTCGGGCAGCTCCGCGGCGATGGAGACGATCTGCTCGACCAGTCCGGACAGATTGCGCAGCAGGCCGAAGAAGACCCAGATCGCGCCCAGCGCGATTCCCCCCGCCTCCGGCCCGCGCTGCACGAGGATGCCGCCGTAGCCGATCAAGACCGCGACGACGATCCAGCTCGCCCCCTGCACCAGCGGCATGGTGTTGCCCATCAATTGCCAGATGCGCATGCGCTGATCACGGGCGTGGGCGCTTTCGCGATCGAACTTGTCGATCTGCTCGCGCTCGCGGCCGAAGGAGCGCACCACGCGGATCCCCTGCACACCTTCGGACAGCGTCATCGTGAGTTTGTCAATAAGCTCGCGCTGCCTCTTGAAGACCGGCCGGGCCTTTCTGGCGAAGCGCACCATGAGCCACAACTGGATTCCCGCGAAGGAAAGGCAGGCCAACGTCAGCCAGAGATGGATCGCCGCCATCGCGACGATGAAGACCACCACCGCCACCAGCGATGTCATGGCGCGGATGAGAATGCCCTGCAGGAATCCGCGCACCGACTGCACATCGCCCGTCACGCGGTTGATGATGGTGCCGGAATCGTGGGTGTCGAAGAACGTGAACGAAAGCCGCTGAAGCTTGCGATAGACCTGATCGCGCAGATCGACCACGATCGACTGGGCCAGCAGCTCGTTCGTCACCCGGCCGAAGTAGTAGCCGACCGAACCCACAACGCCGAAGACCAGCGCCGCCCCCGCCGTCCAGAAGAGGAGAGCCATGAAGCTGGTGCTTTCCGGCGGAGCGAGACCCACTGGCCAGTCGGGCGGCGGAGCAGCGGGATTAGCCTGATGCCGCAGCACATCGACCGCCAGCCCGGCGCTGACCAGGCCGCCCACCGCCAGTAACTGCATGATGACAGTCACCAGCAGAGCCGCCGCCACCTGGGCCTTGTGCCGCAGACCGAGCGAGAGCAGCCGCGCGACGAGCGACCATGAGGAAACATGACCCCCCTCTCCCTCCGGGTCGAAGAGTCGCCGCGGAGACAGAGGGCCGGGGCGAGGGAGATTCTCCCCTGGCGTCGCGCCTGACTTCCCTGGCTCCCCTTTTCGATCCATCCTGCTCACTGCAGGAGGATAGTCAGCTCTCGTCGCGATCGTCTGCCGGAATGTGCTTTGCCCGGATCACCACCAGCACCGGATCGAGATTCTGGTCCCACGTGGGCATCGGCACGACGGCGACATGGCCGGGCGGCAGGGTGAAACTTCCAGTGATCCCCACGCTGCTGATGATCGGCCTTCCGACATCCAGCGGCACTCCCTCAAGTTCCTCGCGCCCGCTGAGCAGACCGAAATGCACGCGCAGCCGCTTGACCGAGACCCCCTCCGGCCGGTTTCCCTCGGGCTCGATGGTGATGCGGACACCTTCGAACATGTCCTCTTCGGTTCGGAGGACCAGATGCCCCTCGTCATCGTGCTCAAGATAATGGATCTGCTTGCCGACAGCAATCATCGCGGACTGCCCGTAGCGGCACGCGATCCGCGGAGCGGAGAGGATAGTGAAAGGCGATTCTGCTTCGGCGTCGGCGCCTTCATCAGGCGCCGATCCACGATCGAGCGGCCAAGTCGTCTCGCCGATCTCCAGTTCCGCGCGTTCGCCGATGACGATGTTCGGCGCGTTCAATTCCGCCCCGGCGTGGAATTCGAGGACCTCGCCGCTGAAGGTGATGACGTTGTTCGATGCAACCTCGAGGTCGATCTGAAGAAGCTCGATCTCGAACAGCACATAGTCCACTTCGGCAGCCTGAGCCGCGCCTTCTGGCGTTGGAGGCGCGTGCTGGGCCGCGGCGAGAATGAGTGCGATTCCCGTGGCAGCCAGACTCAAACCGCGACGGCGAGCTCGATCATTAAGGCGATGATTGGCGACGGTCATTGTAGGTTTTCTCCATGTTCGACCGGTATGAATCTCCAGCCGCGACTATTGGCGTGCCCGAGGTATTGTTCGTTGCGGCGCGGCCACTCGTGTTCGACGAAGACGATCGCCGCGGGGGCTGCCGCTTCGTTGACGGCGAAGCCCGCTGTCGGCGACTGCAGCGGGGGCACGTTGTTGCGAGCGATTCCGAGTGCAACCGCGACACTCGCGCCCGCCATCGCGATGCTCGCCGCGACAGCCCGCCACAGTGGCACCGGTCGCCGCCACCAGGGCATTTCTGCCGTCTGATCGGCCCGCATCGGTTCCGCATCACGTAGGAGATTGATGATTTCACTCCTGCGCGCCTGAGACATCACCCGGCGGGGCATGGCGCGCAACCGCTCCTCGATGTCGCGATCGCCATCATGGGCTTCGATCGGCATGTGTTGGCTCATGGTTCTGACACTCCCATTCCAGTCTTTCTCTGATCTCAATCAACGCGCGGCGATAGGTGCTGGCGACGGTTCCCAGCGGCTGGTCGAGCAGCGCCGCGATCTGCCGCAGCGAGAGATCGCCGAAGATCTTGAGAATGATGATCTCGCGCTTGTGTTCATCGAGTGCAGCGAAGGCAGTCTGCAATCGCGCCGCTTCATCCACATCCACCCCATTGTCGCACGATGGCCCGCCGTTCCCGCGCTCATCGGCCAGGAACAGCAACTGAGCATCACCGAGCTGGTGGCTGGAGTTGCGCGCGAGGCGCCGCCGTCGCCGATCGAGCGCGAGATTGCGGATGGCCGCCATCGCGTAGGCGAGCGCATTGCCATCCGGCCGGGCCCGCTGCGCGAGTCGAAGCAGGGCTGATTGCACAAGGTCCTCGGCATCGTGAATGCTCGGCTCGAAGTGGAGCGCATAGGTGAAGAAGGCGGCATGGTGCGCCGCGAACACATCAGCCCACACCCACTGCGCCTCGTGATTGGATGCCGATCCTCGTCGCGTCACGCATTGCTCCCGGCACTGCCACCCGAAGGAAAGACGCACGGCCGGGGAGAGCGCATGCAGGGGAATCAGAAATTGCGCTGTTATCCGTGTGTGGTGTCTCGATTCCATCCGCATTCGGGGCAGCCCGCATCAAGATTCCCCCGCAGGTCATACCCACACCGCGGGCATCGGCCGCGCTTAGCACGGATCAATCGCCTCGCAGTCGTGAAGCCGAAGAAGATCGCACCCCAGATCGCGGCGTAGAACAGCGAGTCAAGCAGAGAGTGCATCGGCCACGGAAGAAGTGGCAGGGAGTGCGTCTGGCCGACGCCGAGTTCGCCATGGATACGCCACACGTTGTCGGACGTCAATGCATACATCGATATCGATGGAAATGGCCAACCGAAGGAGTAGTTGTACTCAACGGTAAAATCTCGTGTGTCCCGCAATGCGCAAGGGTGTTCGGCCATCTGCTCTAGATGCAAGTACTCGTCGGCTTTATACCGCTCCGCCACCTCATCTGTATACGCCCGCCGATAGTGCTCAACCCATTGCCAACCCAAGCCGCGATTCATGGCGAAGACATGAAGGGTTGATCCGTCCAGAATCACGAACCGCTCTGTGACGCGCGTCAACGACCCATCTGCTTCGAAAATCAATAGCGCACACCCCCACGCCACGGCGACAGTCGTGATCGCGCCCAAGATCAGGCACACGAGGATGCGCGCCAGCCAGCGCTTCATGATCAAAGTGTACCTTGAGTGAATAGTGATTGGCGATTGGCGATGAACGATGAGCGATGAGCGATGAGCCGAAACGCCTTCACCCCAACCCTCTCCCAAGGGGAGAGAGGGGTCGCAACCTCTTGCTCACGCGCGAATGAGCGCTTCCCATGCGCTCATCGCAGTCTGCGCTGTTGGGGGCGAAACTTCCCATGGGCGGGTCAATCGATCAGTTCGCCTGCGGAGGTGCGGGCTGGTCGTGGGCAGAGTCCGCCCTTACGGAAGGTTCCCGTGGCTTGCGCCAGTCAGCCGTTCCCTTTGTCACATGAACGCTTCAAACGTCAGAACCAATTGCCCAACTCGTCTGGGGACCCCCGGAATTTGCAAGGAAAACGCATCCCTTGACAAGGGCACGCCAGGACTTTGTCAAGGCAAGCGGGGAATTGGCAAGGGCAACCGCGGAATTTGCAAAGGGAAGCGTTGCTTTTGCAAAGGGAAGCTTCCATTTTGCAAGTTGGGCGATTGGTTCTGACGTTTTCCGCGTTTTCTTTGCAAGAACGCGGTTTCCGGCAACGGCCGCCGGGACCGCAGCAGCGATCGCTTCAGGCGGTCACAGCCGGGCTTGCGAGCTACTCCGTGATCCGATTGTCCGCCGGCAACAGGAGCGGTCGCCAATCACCATGGCATCGGCTGCCCTCGCGCGGGCGCGTGTTCATTTCACCTCGAGAGCGGAGTAGCCCAGCCCATCGGGCTCGCGGCCGGCCTTGATGCGGCCGACGATCGCGAGCTGGTCCAGATCGATGACGGTCACGATGTCAGCCTGGGTGTTGGCGATGAAGGCGTAATCGCCGGAAGGGTGGACAAGAATGCCCACGGGAACCGGGCTGCCTTCGAACGTGCCCGCGAACAGGCGGCCGGCGGGATCATCGACCGGCTCCTCATCCATGTCGATGCGCTTGATGAGGGTGCGGTTTGCGGCGTCGAAGACCGCCACATCGCCGGTGCGCGCGTTGGAGACCAGCACACGCGCGCCATCGGGCGTGAACTTGACTCGAATCGGGAAGGAGGGAGACTCGAGCGTGTCGATCACGGCCAGCGTCTCGGCATCGATGATCGAGATCATGTCGGCGGCGCGGTTGGCGACCCAGACCTCCCGGCCGTCGGGAGAGACATCGATTCCCTCCGCGCCGGGCGCGGTTTCCACCGTGGCGAGGCGCGCGGGGGCTTCGAGATCGAAGGCCGTCATCGAGCCCGAGCCGATGTTGGCGACGAAGGCGCGCGAGCCGTCGGGAGTCACCGCCACCATGTGGCTGATCTCGGCGTCGGTGTCGAGGCTGCCGACGACCTCAGCGAGCTCGATATCAACAACAAGGAGAGCCTTGCTGCCTTCCGCGGTGACGACGACGCGGCGGCCATCGGCGAGGAAGAGGATGCCGTGCGGCCGGCGGAACTCGCCGAGGTCGATGGTTTTCGTGATCGACTTCGAGGCGATGTCGATAACGGTGAGGGAGTTTCCGGGGGCCTGCTGCCCGCCGTAGTTGGCGACGACCGCGGTGGCGCCATCCGGCGACACCGCGACCTCGTGCGGGCCGTCGCCGGTGGGGATCTTCGCGATTTCTTCCGCCGTCGCGAGATTGATGAATGAAGCCGTGGCCTCGGCCTTGTTGAGAACGATGAGCGTTCCTGTCATCGGCACCTTGTCATTCTCCTTCACCGGCTCGGGGGCTGTGGGCGCGCCGCCCGCGGGAGTCGGCGGCGGCTGCTGGGCGCTGGCGGTAAGCGACATGAGCAGACACGGGATCAGGGCACCTGCGAATCTGCGGAAATTCATGTCATTCTCCCAAATCTGATCAACATACGTGTCCACCTGCACGACCACCCGAGCCCGTGCCACCGATCACGTCTCCGTATCATCCTCAACGGCCGCAGGCGCGGTTTTCTTCCGATCGAGCGGCAGTTCGCGCGCGAGTTCGAGATAACTCTCATAGTTCGCGCGGAGTTCCGGGATGCTGTCGCCGCCGAACTTCTCGAGAAAAGCGCGGGCGATTTCGAACGCGACGACGTTCTCCATCACCACGCTCGCGGCGGGAAGGGCGCACACATCGGAGCGCTCATACTCGCTGCGGGCGGCCTGCTTCGTTGCCATGTCCACGCTGGGCATTCCCTGGAGCAGCGTAGAGATGGGCTTCATGGTGCCGCGCACGACGATGGGCATGCCGTTACTCATGCCGCCTTCGATGCCGCCGGCGTTGTTCCGCGGCCGGGTGTAGCCGAGGTTCGGTTCATTGGTTCGCGATTTGTCGAACTGGATGGGGTCGTGGACATCCGATCCCCGCTGCGCGCCACATTCGCGCCCGAGGCCGATCTCGACCGCCTTGAACGCCTGGATGGACATGACGGCCTGCGCCAGCCGCCCATCCAGCTTCTGATCCCACTGCGCGCAGGAGCCCAGGCCGATCGGGCAGCCGAAGACGTGCACTTCACACCAGCCGCCCACGGTGTCCTTATCGATCTTGACCTGATGAATGTGCTCGATGATGCGCGCGGAAATGGCTGGATCGGGGCAATAGACCTCGGAACGATCGCGGGCATTGCGGAGCGCAACCAGATTCTCCTGCGTGATTGCAATCGAGGTGGTTGCGTCGAGCATGCCGCGCACAAAGCCGAAGACTTCGATGTTGAATTCGCTGAGAAGGATTCGCGACAGCGCGCCGGCGGCGGTGCGGGCGGCCGTCTCGCGGGCGCTGGCGCGCTCCAGCACGTTGCGGGCATCAGTGGTCAGCCACTTGATCGAGCCGGCGAGATCGGCGTGACCGGGACGGGGGCGCGTGAGCGGCGGTGTTTTCTGCGGATCGTCCAACCGCGAATCCCGATTGGCGATCTGAATCAGAATGGGCGCGGCGGTGGTTTCGCCGCCACGCACGCCCGCGAGGAATTGAGCGCGGTCGTGCTCGATCTTCTGCCGCGCCCCGCGGCCGTAGCCGCCCTGCCGCCGCGAGAGCTCCGAATCGATGAAGGCAGCATCGATCTTCAACCCCGCTGGCATTCCCTGCACCAGCGCGAACGCGCCCGGGCCGTGGGATTCGCCGGCGGTCTGGCAGGAGAGGATCGCCATGCGGGCAGTGTAGCGAACGCCGCGCTAATCGGTGCGAGCGCACAGAACCTCTGCCTCGAGGCAATGACTTGCCGTCACCTGTGGAAAGTCCCTATGTCCCATGATGCGATCGATCTCTTCCGCGACTCGTATCGATCCCCATTGCGGGTGTGCACTTCGAATATCGCGACGCAATCTGCCAACCAGCGCGCCTGACATGATACTTCCCTGCTCCAACCGTTCTGCAGGAGTCATGGAGTTCAGAATCTCCGCCACGCGCTTGTCCATCACCTCGATGCGCCGGGGATCGATCGTCATCGCGACATTGTACAGCCCATCATGGACTCGGTCCCGGCGCGCCGGCTCCCGCGCCGACACCCATCGCCGCCAGCAGCGCCTCGCCGCCGATCACCAGCACCGCGTTGATCACAAGCATGAGCAGCGTCAGCGGCACAGCGCGAATCTCCCAGTGCTCAACCCGCCGCGACCACAGCATCGTCGCGCTCCATGCATACATGTTGAGCATGCCCGCGAAGAACGCCGCCCAGCCGAGGTACGCCCACTGCCGGCCGAACAGGACCACGCACGGCAGCAGCACCACCGCCGGGCTCAGCCCCCACAGGATGCTGACCCATCGCCGCGGGCCCACTCGACGCGAAGCAATCTGATCGGCAGTCTCACTCACTGCATCACTTCACACTTCATCACATCACACATCACGCTCCCCTGCCCGGCCGCAGGGCGCCGCGCGTGAACATCACGCGCTGGATCATCACATCGAGCGTCTGGCAGACGAGATCGATCTCGTTGTCGGTGAGCGAGTTGAAGAAGGGCAGCGCGATCGTCCGCTGGCTCACCGATTCCGCGCAGGGGAAACCGCCCGGCTTGTAGCCGAACACCTTGCGATAAAAGGGCATGAGAGGAATGGGCGGGAAATAATTGCTCGCCCCGATGTCGTGCCGGCGCAGCCCCGCAATGATCTCGTCCCGCTCCAGTTGCGAGAACTCCGCGCTCAACCGCACCACATAGACATACCACGACATCACCGTGTCGTCGCCGATCGTCGGCAAGATCAGATTCGTGTTGCCTGCAAGCGTTCGCGTGTACACCGCCGCCACGCGCTGCCGCATCTCGATGATCTCGTCGAACCGCTCCATCTGGGCCACGCCAAGCGCGGCGTGCAGATCCGACAGGCGATAGTTCCACCCCAACCGCTCGTGCACCAGCCACGTGCCCAGCCCGGGCCCCTGCTCGACCAGGTCCGGCCGGCCGTGATTCCGCATGCTGCGGCACAAGCCCGCCAGGTGATCGTCATCGGTCACGATCACGCCCCCCTCCGCCGTGGTCACCTGCTTGTTGGGATAAAAGGAAAACACGCCGACGCGCCCGAACGAGCCCGCGGGCCTGCCCGCCAGAGAACACCCCAGCGACTCTGCGCAATCTTCGATCAGCGGGATCTCGTACCGCAGCGCGAGCTGCTCGATCTCATCGATTCCCGCAGGATTCCCGAACACCTCGACGGCGATGATGGCCTTGGTGCGGTCGGTGATCTTCTTCTCGACCTCTGCGGCGCAGACGTTCTGCGACTTGGGATCGCAATCGACGAAAACCGGCGTCGCCCCCGAGTGCAGGATGCAGTTGGCGGATGCGACGAAGCTGAAAGCGGGCGTGATGACTTCATCGCCGGGACCCACACCCAGCGCCATGAGGGCCAGGTGCAGCCCCGCGGTTCCCGAGCTCACTGCCACACCGTGCATGCGCCCCGCGCGTTCCGCGACCATCTTCTCAAACTGCGGCGCCTTGGGCCCGAGCGACAATCGACCCGACTTCAGGGTTTCCACCACCGCCCTGATCTCCCTGTCCGAGATGTCGGGCCGGCTGAGTGGGATGGCTTCGGTCACGAGTCGCTCCGGCGAGGAGGAAAGGCCATGGTCAAGAGGCGATCGCGTCAGTCAGGATCCACGGCATCATAACGCAGCCCGCGCGAAAGTCCCCGCGCGACACCGGAGGAAACAGGGCGGATTCCGCCCCGCACCATGTGGATTCACTCATTATCCTGTCCGGACCGTGATGACCATCGCCGACCTCATCAACTCGATGGAGCAGATCGCCCCCGCGCGGTTGGCCGCCGCGTGGGACAACGTCGGCCTGCTCCTGGGCGGGTCCGACTGGCCGCTTGCGCGGGTGCTGCTCACCATCGACCTCACCCCGGCCGTGCTCGAAGAAGCAATCGACTCGGGCGCGAATGCGATCATCGCCTATCACCCGCCGCTGTTCGATCCGATCAAATCGCTCTCGACGGACCATCCGCGCACGCGCGTGCTGCTGCAGGCCGCCCGTGCCGGCATCGCCATCTACTCGCCCCACACCGCCCTCGACGCCGCGGAGGGCGGCATCAACGACTGGCTGGCGGCGATGATCTCCGGGGGCGCTGGCACGGGCACGGGCGACATTCGCGCCCTGCAGTCGCACGAAGACCTTCCTCCCACCGAAGAGACCAAGATCATCACCTTCTGCCCCGCCGATTCCGCCGATCGGCTGCGCAGTGCGCTGGCCTCCATCGGCGCGGGACAGATTGGCGCCTACTCCGCCTGCTCGTTCGAGACCCCCGGAACAGGAACATTTCTTGGGGGGGAGTCAACGAAGCCCGCGTTGGGACAACGTGGGATCCTCGAGCGCATCAACGAAGTCCGACTCGAAATGGTCTGCCCGAAGCGCTCCCTCGCACTGGCGGTCATCGCGATCCGCCAGTTCCACCCCTACGAAGAGCCGCCCATCGAGATCCATCCACTCCTGCCCCGGCCGCTGCGCAATGTCGGCCAAGGAAGAAGAATCGTCCTCGACAAGCCCGCATCACTCCGCGCGATTCTTGATCGCATCCGCAAGGGGCTCGGCAAGTCGCGGTTGCAGGTGGCGGAGGCCCACGACCGGCCGCGGCACTACGAAACCATCGGCCTGAGTCCGGGGGCGGGCGCGGGGGGATCGCTCCTGAACGATGCGATCCGCGCGGGCTGCCGCATGTTCTTCACCGGCGAGATGCGCCACCACGACATCCTCGATGCGCAATCGCGCGGCTGCACCATCGTCCTCGCCGGCCACACCAACACCGAACGCGGCTATCTCAAGGTGCTGAAACCGCGCCTGACCGCGCTGCTTGGCGATGACGTCGAGATCACGGTGTCGAAGCGGGATGGAGATCCGTTGAGGGTGATGTGAATTTCTCTGGGTGGCACGGGTCTCCAGGCCAGTGCAGAAATCCCTCTCCCTCCGGGAGAGGGTTGGGGTGAGGGTCTGGGTGGCACAGACTTTCGGCCCGTGATCGGCGTACCCACCACAAATCAAGGCGATAGGGCGGTGCAACCGCATTCCCGAGCGGAAAAACCCGGTCTGGCTCTCCGAGCCGACTTCCCGGCAAGATGGGCAACGCGCCAGATTGCAAACTGGACGCTTCAGATTGCAAACTGGCGCGGGGAGTTTGCAAACAGAAGCGCCCAGATCGCAAACGGCACAGAAGAGTTTGTAAACAGAAAGTTTCTGTTTGCAATCTGGAGCGGGGGACTTGCAAACTGAACCAGCCAGATCGCAAAAGGAACCTGGGAGATCGCAATCGCAAACGCTCTCCCCCGCCATCACGCCATCACCTCCCGCCCCGCCGCCAATTGCCCCGGGTCAGGCGGCGAAGCCTGGCACATGTTGCAAGAAAAACAATAGATAATTGATGGCGGCCACGGTGAGCATCAGCGCGAAGAAGATCACGGCCGGGATGGGACCAAGTCGTCCTTTGAGCAGAGCCCAGCCACCAACGCAAAGAAGGCCGTAGGGAACAGGGCCGATGATGAACAGCAGCCATTCATCGGGCACATCGCGCGCCTTGAGGGCGTACATGAGGAAGCGCGCATTCATGGCGAGAATCAGCGAAGCCATGAGCGCCAAGTATCGCCAACCGCGCCACGGTGCATGATACTTCGACCAATCTTCCGCGCTGGAAGCGATGGGATACCCGCATTCCGGACAGGCCACGCTCTGGTCTGATCCGCGAAGGTCATATTTGCACGACGCGCATTTCATGTTCGCCCCCACCCACACTCCGGACAACCGGCGGCGAATTGCGCTTGGAGGTCGTAGCCGCATGAAGGACACAGGCCCTGTTGCTTCCGCGAATGCGCGCGCGAATGCTCGTGTCTCACCCGTATTCTCGCGCGCATCCAGTACGCGAGTGGAATAATCGCAAGGCACGCGGGCAACCACCACCCATCCCTCTTCGGGTGCTCGGGAAGAGGCAACACCCCGAAATCAGTCTTTAGCCAAAGCGGAAAGCCCGATGTACCCCTCGCGAGGGCGAGACAGAACAAGCCAAGCGCGATCCAAGGAAGCAAGTAAAGTTGCAACCAACGACTTAGGTTCCGCCGCTTCATGGTCTGTCCTTCGGCCGATTCCACCCACACTCAGGACAACCGGATTTCAGATCGCCACGCAGGTCGTACTTGCAGGCCGGGCATCTCGTCGGATCGGGGAGTCGCTTGAATCCGAAGCAAAACAGCAGTCCCGCCAAAATCAGTATTCCACCAACGCAGCCATAGTAAATGACCAGAACAATCCCGGCCTCGACGTAAAGAATGTCCTCGTGCTGAGGGACCATATTTTCGACCATCCAACCCGCCACGATGACGCAGAGCAGACCGCCCACTTTCGCAGCCAACTTCAGGCGGAGCAGGCGACTCTCTTCGCGATCAGTCAATCCGCACCTCGCTTCCTCGATTCCACCCGCACTCGGGACAACCTGATTTGAGATCGCCGCGGAGGTCGTAGCGACAACGCGGGCACTCGCCTTCCTTGTGCCGCCAGCGATGGCGCGCCCAGCGGTAGGCGGGTGGAACGTAGGACACGAGCAAGAGCCACGCGACCATGAAGATCAGAGAGTTGACGATGAACCCAAACCAGATGGGAATGAGCGGGAGATCGCGGGTCGCGCCGTATCCGCCCCAATCATGGAGTTCAAGGCCGGTCGGGATCATCCCGAGCCTCCGCTCCGAGTAGGTCATGGGATCATCGGTGCCGCGCCATTCAAACTCGAGATAGAGCGCTGGATACGGCCAGCCGCGCGCCTCTACTCGCCGCACCTCGCGCTCTCTTTGGTTCACCGGTGTACCCAAGTCCACCCAAGGCACGGCAAGCGACTCAGCCGTCACAAACTGCGACCGCGTGACGTATCTTTGCGGATCGTGTCGCTCGGACCAGAGGATGACCGAACCGGACACATCCCAGCGAATGAGGACCCAATCCAGCGTTCCCTCCCGCTTGAGACCCGCTTGACGCGGTGGATTCTGCGGCAATACCCAAAGCGCACATCCCCACGCCACGGCGACAGTCGTGATCGCGCCGAGGATCAGGCAGAGAACGATGCGGAGTGTCCAGCGTTTCACTTCGTCTCTCCGTCGCTCGGTCTCTCCATCTCCTCGGCCGCCCGATTCCAGCCGCACTCGGGGCAGCCCGTGGTGGCACGGCTCTCCGAGCCGGAGAACCCTGCGACTCAGAGAGCCGCAGAGACCAGCGCAGGTCGGAGACCTGCTCCACCCTCTGCCCCCGCAGGTCATACCCACACCGCGGGCACCGGCCGCGCTTGATGCGGATGAACCGCTTCGCGCTCGTGAAGCCAAAGAACATCCCGCCCCAGATCGCGGCGTAGAACAGCGTATCGATCACAAAGCCAGGCCAGATGGGGCGGAGCGGAAGAATTGGAGCAAATCCCAGTCCCGCGCTGGAATCTGTCGTTGTCTCACGCACCGCGAACGAAGGCACCATGATACCCGAGCCCGCACTCCTAATGACATTGAATTCACCCGGCACATCTGTCTCAATCCACGATGGTTTGCTGGCTGAGGCGACGGCGAGAACGGGAAATCCCGCCGCCATCGCAAACCCATCAAACCCATTTACATCTCCTGCGCCCCACCAAGGAGTGCCATTCACACGCTTCACCTTCGAGGCGTGCCGATCCAAGAGTGTTCCACTACGTCCACAACCTGATATCACTTCTGTTCCAGCGCATCGCGTTATGAATACGACGAGTGGACCGATCTGATAGGGATTGTGATATGGATTCCACTGAACGGCAACTTGGCCATTCGCGATCACGCACCCCCACGCCACGGCGACAGTCGTGATCGCGCCCCCGGTGAGGAGGATCAGGCACAGCAGGCCTCCAAAGGCGGCTCGCCGTGGCGAGATGCGGAGCGGCCAGCGTTTCACGGAACAAGTGTACCGCTGGGGGGAGCCGGAGAGAAAGAGAACGATCAAGAGTAGGAGTAGGAATGTGATTAGGAGCAAGATGAAGAGTAGGACTGCGGAGTCGGCCTCCTTCTCTTTCTCTTACTCCTACTCCTCTTCCTCATCTTCATCTTTCTCTTGCTCTCACTCTCTCCGCCCTCCGTGCTCTCGGTCGCTATCGCTCATCTCAATCCGTGTTCATCTGTGTGCATCTGTGGCTAATTCCCAAAGATCTCCTCCAATAGCCGCTGCAGACCCGGGGCATCCTCGGCAGGGATTAGCTTCAGCCCCTCCTCGAAGATGTTCTCGATCTTGAGGTTGAAGTCGATCTCCATCTGGAGGTCGAGCGGGTTGCCCGCTGCGTCGTAGAGTTCGCCGAAGAAGCGCACACCCACGGTGGCGATGTCCGGCAGCACACCGCCCCCGCCCCCGGAAGGCACGCCCCGCCGCAGTGTCGATGCAAGGTCCGCCAGCGGATAGGCGCCCACGATCCGGTTCACGCGCTTGTTCACCAGATCGACATCGCCGGAGAAGAGGAGGTGATGAGCGTATTCGGCCGGCGCCGCCGCACCTTCCTCCCCACGAGGCGCTTGTGGTTCGGCCCCTTCGCGATCTCTGCGATCCCTGCGCCTGCCGGGCTGCGCTTCCGGGGGCTCTTCACGCGCGAGGTGCACGATGAAGTTCTCGTAGGTCAGCCGGCCATTATCGATTTTGATGATGATGGGCGATCCATCCAGCGGGCCGATATAGCCCTCGATGGTCCTTCCTTCCGTTTGCGGCTGAGCACCTCCACCCTGCGCTGTCTCGACGAACTGAAGGATGCGCAGGAACTCGCTGCCCGCGGTGAACTCCGCCGGGCCGATCGTGAGCTCGATGATGCCGGAGAGGCGGGAGAAATCGATTGACGATTGATGATTGACGATTGACGATGTCGGATCACCGGCATTCTCGCTGATCGCTGGTTGCTGGGCGTTCTCCCTCACCCCCTGTCTCGCGCGCCTCCGCGGCGGCTCTTCGACGGAGGGGAGAGGGGTGTCCGCGGAACCGCTCCCTGACGGTCGCGGCTCTGAAGCCGGAATGAAGGCGTTCCGCACCTTGAAGCGCACCTGCTCGTTGAGGTTGCGCACATCGCTGAAGATCGGGTGAATGCTGTGCAGAAGACGATTGCGCAGTTCCGGGCTGAGCGTGAGGGCGCCCGTGATCGGGTCGCCGCGCTCGGCGGCATAGCCGCCATCGCGGCCGGTGAGCTTGGCGCGGATGCGCGATTCGTTCGCGCCGCCGATGTTTGCGGTGAGCGTGCCCGAGTTAGGCGAGAAATCCTCCGCGTTGACCTCAGCGGTGATTGCTGCGCCCAGAGCATCAGCGAGCAACGATCCCGTGCCCGCAGCGGCATCGGCAATCCACGTGGGCGTGCGGCGGATGCGGGCCTGCGCCGCGAGCACGGCGTTTGCCGTGTCGAGCATCATCGCATCGTTCACGAGATCGCTAAGCGTGGCGGCAATGTCGATGCGGGCGCGCGAAGGCCCCTGCGCGGTCTGCTGCCCGCCTTCCTCAATTGCTTCTTCACGTTCACCGGCTGCGGCATCCTCTGCAACCGGGCCATCGCGCGGCCCGCCTTTGAGCACGCCGTTGAGCGCCAGCGAAATCCCCGCGTCGAGATCGTCGCCGGTCACTGCCAGCGCGAGTTCATCGAATTGCGCTGTTTCCGCCGGCGCCGTGCCGACGGTGCGCGACAGCGCGAGCGGCTCGCGGATGGCGATGGCGATGTCGATCTCCGCCGCCGTGGATGCCAGCGCTTCGCGTCTGACGATGCCCGCAGGAAACCGCAACGCGTTGATATCGACGCGCAGCGGGACATCGGTGGCGACGGTGATGGTCTGCACTGGAGCACCGGGGGCGGGGGCGGCGTCATCTGCCGCAGGTGAAAGATATTCGCCCAGCGCTGCAGCGCTCAGGGTGAACGTCGCATCCTCGGCCGCCAGCGCGAAATGCGTTTCGTCCCGCTGTGCGTGGAACGTCCCTGACACGTAGGGGAACGACGGCGTGAGCGTCGCTTCGAAGCCTGCCGCCGTGGGATTGAGATCGATGGTAAGACCGCCTGAAGGCCCCAGAAACCTCGCCAGCGATCCCGCTTCGCGTTCCAGCACGCTCTCGACCTCGTACACATCGATGTCAGTAAGAGCGAGTGCAATGACCGGATAGACCGCCGGCTGATCACCGTCACCGTCGACCGCATCGGCCTTCGCAAGCGGCATGTCCAGGGCGAACATCACGTCGGCGATGTGGCGTTCGCCGCCCGCGCCGCCGGCATCGATCGAAGCGTGAAGCGAGGCAGCGCCATTCAGCTTCAAGCGCTTCGCCTCGCCGAGATTCGCATTGATGTCGCCTGCGAACTGCCGCAGGACGACGGGGTTCGCCAGGGCTGGCGCATTCTGGATGATGACCTCCTGAGATTGCACGGTGAGCGCGATTTCATCCAGTGCCACCTCGTAGCCGGAATCGCCGCGCGTGAACAGGGTCGCGGGCGATGCCAGCGCGAGTGCGATCTTGTCCGCGCTCGCTTCGATCGGATCCTCTGAATCCGGCTGCCAGGCGTGCGAGAGCTCGGGCGTGAGTGCCACTGAGCCGGTCAGCGCTGTCAGCACAATTCGATTGGCATCTCGCTGCGCTGTCAAGGTGGCGCTGCCGCCCTCGGCTGTCAGGGTCGCATCCGCCGCCAGCGCGCCACCGGCCGCTTCGCGCGTCGTGATGGCAACCCCCATCGACTCGCCGATGAGGGGCTCAAGCTTGAGCGCCAGGTCCGGCGCGAACGTGGCGATGTGCTCGCGCGTGATGCCGCGAACGGTGAGCGTTCCGATCGGCGCGCCGTCCAGTGGCGTGAATTCCCCCTCCGGGCTGAAAAGTCCGCTGACTTCTTCCCGAACCTCGATCTCGCCTCCTTCGATCGACAGTGTTCCATTCAGAGAGATGCCTTCGCCCAGCGCATCGCTGCGCATATCAATCTGTGCCTTTTCGATCTCAAGTGGATCACCAGCGTCTGGTGCGGCGACGATGACCGCGCCTGCCAGGGCAATTGTGCCATCCGCTCCCATCATGGCCGGATTGAACGATCCGCCCTCCAACCGCGCGGGGATCGTGAAGGACCTTATGTTCGCGCTGAAATGCTCCGGCAGCGATACTGGAAATGGAGCAACATCGGCGAGCAATTCCTGCTGAAGATCGATCTCCACGATCGCGGATTCGCCGGTGATTGCGCCATCAGCGCCGATGGATGCGCGCACATCGGCGCTTGCGTTGTGCGCGGCCAGCGTCAACTGCACGGTCCGCGTCGTGCCCGCGGAGAAGGTCGCCATCACATCCGCGCGCGGGCCCAAATCGCGCGCCAGCACGATCGGCGAATCGCCCAGCAGGGCCTGTGCGAGCGAGGTCGGAACCTGCCGCACTTCGAGCGAACCCTCGATGTTGGCCGGATCGATGGTGAAGCGACCATCCGGTGCGATCGGAGAGGCAATATCGAGATGCGCCGTCGCAGAGCCGGCGTCTTCGCCCGCCGTTGCGGCTGCGCCATGCACGGCGAGCGTCAGCATCTCCGTGAGATCAGCGCTCTCAATCGAAACTGTCAGCGAATCGACATCGATCTGTTCGATTGTCGCGCCCGAGCGAACTCGCAGGGGAAGCCGTGAAGTGATGAGCGACGCCGTGACTGAGGCGCCCGAAAGATCGAGCCCGCTTTCGCCGGGCAGGGGGATTCGCGCTGCCTCGATGCGAATCTCCGCCGCCGCCTCGCCTCCCTCTGCGATCGCCAGCACTGAATCCTCTTTGCTTCCAACCAGGCGCGCGAATGAATCTGCGGGCACTCGCAGTGAGATCTCAACCGGCTGCGAGGCATCGACCACGGCCGCCCCCTCCTTCAGACCAACGTGACCCGCCAAGGAGATGTGCGAGGCTTCGAGTGCCACATTCACGCGCCCGTCGTCAAATCCGCCGTCGAAATTCAGCGTCGCGGAATGGATGGCGTCACCCGCCGCGGCGGACAGGCGTCCTTCGAGCCCGAGGAGGCCGTCCAGCACAGCGACCGGCAGTTCCGAAACCTCCGCCCTCAGACCGAAGGCGGCGCCACGCAAATCGATGAATCCCGATTCGCCATAGAGTCGATCGATGGACCCCGAGGCCTTCAGCGCGCCGGTGCGCCCAGCCACGCTTGTGCCGCCATCGACCTCGATCTTTGTCTTGCCCGTCGGGTCAAACAGCACCTCGCCGCTCAGTGCGCGCAGCGCGAGCACTTCATCGGTGGCGAGGTCTCGCAGTGACACATCGATGCCATCCGAAATAATGCGCACCCTCATCTCGAGCGGCTCGGTTTCCTCCTTTTCCTTGAGGAGTTTCTGGATCGAAGTCGAGCCGTCTTCGTAGCGCACGCCTTCGACAGTGCCGCCCAGGTGCAGCGTGCCGTAATCGGCGGAGCCGAAGACCAGCGGCAGCAGGCCACGCTCCAAGCGCAAGGCGAGATGCGCCTCGGCATCGCCGCCGGGCGCTGTGATCGAAAGCTCCTCAATCTCCTGCGTGCCGAACCAGTTCAGCGCGAGTCCCTTCACTTCCACGTCGCCGTTGAAGGAAGCGCCGATGGCATCGCGCACCACGCCGTGGAAGAGCCCCCACCCAATAAAGACGGGCAGCAGCGCGAGGAACAGGAGAATGGCGACCATCGCGATGCCGCCGCCGATCAGCGTGCGGCGAAGCCAGCGTCGTCTCCGTTCCGTTTGCTTCGACATGACTTCTCCCCAGCCCCTCAAACTTCTCCGCAGCCCCTCAAGAGGATAGCCGCGACGCCACAGCGCCAGACACTGGTCAATCTGCCCGGCGCGACTCGCCCGCCGCCCACCCGGCACCGGCCCAGCCAGGCCGCTTCGATTTCCCCAGCGATTTCCAGCACAGTTCCAACAGGTCCTGCGTTCCCTTCTTCGCAGCGGCCGAAATGAGCAGCGGCCGCTCTTCATCCCCCAGCTTCAGGTGATTGCAGAAGCGCCGGACAAGCTCCGCCCGCTCGCACTCATCGGGCACCAGATCGACCTTGTTGAAGACGATCACTTCGGGCTTCTCCGCCAGTGTGACGGAATACTCGAAGAGCTCCCTGCGAATCAGCTCATAACTTCGCACGGGATCGCCGCCATCGATGGGGGCCATGTCGATGAGGTGGACGAGGATCTTGGTGCGCTCGATGTGCCGGAGAAAGTCGTGGCCAAGTCCCGCGCCGCGGGCGGCGCCCTCCACCAGGCCGGGGATGTCCGCAAACACCAGCCGGCGCTCGCCCGACAGTTCCGCGATGCCGAGATTCGGCTGGAGCGTGGTGAAGGGATAGTCCGCGACCTTGGGCGTGGCGCGGCTGACGGCGCGGAGCAGGGTCGATTTGCCAGCGTTGGGAAGGCCGATCAGTCCGACATCGGCGATCAACTTCAGCTCGAGGCGGATGGTCTTCTCCTCGCCCGGCTCCCCGGGTGTCCATTGCCTCGGCGTCTGATTGGTGGCGCTCTTGAAATGCTCGTTGCCGAGCCCGCCCGCGCCGCCGCACGCGATCACTTCGCGCTGGCCGCGCTCCGCCACATCGGCGAGGAGCTCGCCGGAGTCCCTGTCATAGATGAGTGTGCCGAGCGGAACGTGGAGGACGACATCCTCGCCATCCGCGCCGGTCATCCCCTTGCCGGCGCCGGGCTGTCCATTGCCGGCGCGATAATGGGGTTTGGCTGTGAAAGAAACCAGTGTGTCCATCTGCGGGTCGCCGACGACGACGACATCGCCGCCCCCGCCGCCGTTGCCGCCATCCGGGCCCCCCTTGGGAATGTACTTCTCGCGCCGGAAAGAAACGCTCCCGTTCCCGCCTTTGCCGGCCCGCACGAAGATGGTGGCCTGATCGATGAGAACTGTCATGATGCTGCTCGAACCTGAAACGAACACGGGGCGCCCTCTCCGGACGCCCCGCGGTCAATCCTCTGCAGGCTGGTCGTAGTCCGCCATCAATTCGCGCTGCTGGCTCCCGCAATGAAAGATGGAATCGCGCTGTCCGAGGGAATGATGTCCACGAACCTCCCGCGGAATCGCACCGTGCCCGGGGCAAGTGCGAACAGCGTGTCGTCGCTGCCCTTCTTGACAAGGTAGCCCGGCTTGAACTTCGTCCCGCACTGCCGCACGATGATCGAGCCGTTCTGAGCCGCCTGGCCTCCGTACAGTTTGATGCCGCGATACTGCGGGTTTGAGTCCCGCCCGTTCTTGGATGATCCCTGTCCCTTCTTATGTGCCATGACGAAACTCCCGGTCGGGCCACAATGTCGGTGAGAAGAACCTCAATTGGCCCCACTTCAGTGGGAGGCGATCGTAGGCGGCTCAATCGAGCGATTCAACGGGCGGCCCCGGCCCGCGGAGTCAAAGTTCAGCAACGATGGACGCACGAATCACCGTATCCGCTCTGCGCAGTGTTCAGCGCATCACCCAGCTCTCGCCCGCAAACTCAAGGGGATCGGAGCCTCGCTCCAGGGGATCACCCGGGGCCACATACTCGCGGCGGAGGGTCTTCTGAAGGATCTCACGCTCGTCGGTCTCGGGGTTGCGAACCTCCGCGGTTTCACCGGAGATCCCCGAAATGAAGAGCGACAACTCCGTCACCCGCAGATCCGACGCCGGCCACACGGCGAGGCCTTCGATGGCATTCGACGGGCCTACATAAATCTTGCCGATCACTTCGTTCTGGCGAGCCAGATACTCATTTCCCAGGAGATCGATCAGGTCGGATTCAATCTGCGGCGGCACGTTCTCGCCAGCGTTCATGATCGCGCCCCCATCGGTGAACAGCGTCAGTTGCGGAGCCCAGAAGCGCTCAGCCCCCGTGTTGTTCGTGACCTTGTAGGTGAAGTACCAGTAGTTGGCGCCGCTCCTGGGATCGACATACAACCGCACCGGTCCAGGTTCGAATTTGAGCTCCCAGCGCGTGGGAATGCGGCTGGGGACCGGATACGCCCAAGCGGTCTGGGTCGCCGCCACAGCGAACACCGAACCAGCAAGAAGACAGAGCGACCCGACGGCTGCTTTGAGACCTTTGACCATCTGACACACACTCCAGGAGGATTTGACCCGAGCGGCTATTCTAAAGAAACCGGGTGCCGGTTCCAAGGGGTTGGCGCAAAAATGCTGGATTCCCGGTTTGACAGCGGTTCAACGTGACCACCACTTCGCCCATCTCGGTCCCATTTCCGGCGGCGGGTGGCGATCGCATCATACCCGTTCCACAGGACTTGCGCCTCGATGCCGCCGCCCGGCTGGTCTGCACGGGGGGCAGGCCGGATCGGGCCGCGGGAGCCAGGTTCCTTCAGGATGCCCAAAGGAACGCGATCCCCCTTGATCGATTCTGGGCGTGGGTTGAGCCGGATGGATCGATCGAGTCGGCGGTTCTCGCCGTCAGAAGCCCCGGCCGGACCGCCCTCCTCTTCGCAAGCAGGCCCGTCGGTTTCGGGCGAGGGGAGAAGATCGCCCGGACCCTTCAGTCCGCGTGCCGCTCCCTCGCCTGCGAGGGTGTCGTCATTGCTCAGGGCCTGCTCGAGCCCGGCGAGCGAGCAGAGCGCAAAGTCTTTGCCCAGGCGAAGTTCGATGTGCTGGCGCATCTAGGCTATCTGCATCGCCCGCTTTCAGACTCCCCACGCACTGAACGAGTCGTCTGGCCTCATGGGGTGTCGATTGAGACCTATGCGGCTGACAACCATGACGACTTCGTCCGCGCCCTCGATGCTTCGTACGAAGAGACCCTGGATTGCCCTGCTCTTACTGGAATCCGCTGCGCAGAAGACATCCTCGCCGGGCACCGCGCCACCGGCCAGTTTGACCCGGCGCTGTGGACGCTCCTTCGCGTAGACGAGCTACCTTCGGGAGTCCTTCTGCTCAACCCCTCGCAGCGACTGGGCACGGTTGAACTGGTGTATATCGGCTTGGCGAAACCCGCGCGCGGCCGCGGACTTGGCCGGCTTCTGCTTCGGCATGGTCTGACGCAGGTGAGCGCGCGGCCGGAACAGACCATGACTCTGGCAGTGGATGAGCACAATGTGCCCGCGATCCGGCTGTATTACGCCGCGGGTTTCCGGCGGGCCTTTCGCAGGGTCGCTCTCATTCGCGCGCTGACGGATTTGGCGGCGCCCGACTGAAATCGATGCTGGTTCACTGCCATAATTCGTGCGCTTGGCGCTTGACACGGCGCGGTGTTGAGCTTTCGGCATGCACGCATTGCTGCAGCGCGAGTGTCGAAAGCGCGCAACCTTCGAACTCTGCACGGCATGCACGCATATCTGCCTCTCCGCTCGCCGAGCGGCCGTCGAGCGAGAACGTGCCGTGATGGACCGGTGCGATCTTTGTCCACCGATTGTTATCCACCGCTGTGAAAAAGGCGCAAAGATTCTGTGTGCGCGCGGAAACGTCGCTGCCACCGCAATCTCCGCACGACTCGCTCCGGTTCGCGGTCGCCAACTTTTGCGTCGGCCCTTGTGCAGCGCGCCAGCGCGAGTATTCTCCCGACCTGTCGCTCATGGATCGGGCGATACGACCGAAGGATTCGATCATCAAGACGGCGGATGGTGTTGCGAAGAACTTCGTCTGCAGTCCTGATGGCCGTCGTCCCGTGAGGGGGCCCTGAGAGAATTCCCGGGGCCCGTGACCGCCGCCGCGACTCGGGTTCGCGGCGACCAGCGGCGGGGCGGATTCGGCTCGCAAGGCGCTGCTCGTGCGTGGAGCGCGGGCGCGCGACGGACGGATTCCGAAGTGGAACTCTCGGTGCGGCTGACAACCGGCACGGTGTGCGGGCGCGATCGATTCGCCCTTCCCGAGCCCTCCTGTTGGCAGCGCCGCCAAGAACGGATTCTGCCGAAAGGGGGCAGCGGTGAGTGCAGTGGCCAAGCAGGTTTCAGAGTATCTCGTTCGCCGGCTGGGCGAGCGCAAGTACGACATGTGGTTCGGACCGGCAACCCGATTCCGCATCGACGGCAATCGCCTCGAAATCGCCGCGGAGAGCCGTCATATCGCGGATTGGATCGATTCGCATTTCGGCAACGACCTTCGCGACGCGGCGAAGAAGGCGCTGGGTGAGGCGGCGGTCGTGGATGTGCGCGTCGCGGAGGTGGCTGCCCGTGCAGACCGCAATGCCGCAGCGCCCAATGGCAAGCGCGCCGATTCGGCTGTGGCAACTGCCGCTTCGCCGACCCGCCGCCGCGGTTCACGATCCCCCGCGCCGGGAGCTGTGGGCACCGCGCGCACCGAAGCCCGTCAATCAACGACGCGCGAAGTATCCAAGCGACGGCCCGATCTCAATCTCCCGCTTCGCCATCGCTTCGAAGACTTTGTCGTCGGCAAATCGAATCAGATTGCCTTCTCGTCCGCCGTCCGGGTCGCCGAAGATCCCGATCCGCGCGGGCTCGGCCCGCTCTTCATCCACGGCGAGTGCGGTCTGGGAAAGACGCACCTGCTCCAGGCCACGTGCCGCCGCCACCTCGAGCGCTATCCCGGCGCCAGCGTCCGCTACGTGACGGGCGAGCAGTTCACCAACGAGTACATCGTCGCCCTCAAGACCAGCAAACTTGAACAATTCCGCCAAAAGGCCAGGTCCCTCGATCTCCTTGCGATCGACGACATTCACTTTCTCTCCAACAAGACATCCACGCAGAGCGAGTTCCTGCACACGCTCGATGCCATCGATCTGGGCGGGGCCCGCATCGTGATGGCATCCGATGAGCATCCCCGCCACCTGCGCAGCGTCAGCCGAGCGCTGGTCAGCCGCTTTCTCGCCGGAATGGTCGTGGAAATCGAACGCCCCGGCCGCGAACTTCGCATCGAGCTGGTCCGCCGCCTCGCCGACCGCCGCGGGCTGCGGTTGAACGCGCAGGCTGTCGAACTGATCGCGGCGAACTGTGTTGCATCTGTTCGCGAGATCGAAGGCGCACTCAACAAGCTCGTCGCCTTGACGCAGTTCGCCGGCGAAATCCCGGGAGCGAACGGCGAGGTCGGATGCGTGCTCGTCGAACGCCTCTTCAAGGTCGAAGCGCAGAACGGCAAGCCGCTGCGCATCGGCGAGATCATCGATGTCGTCTGCCAGCGCCTCGCCGTCGAGCGCACCGACCTGCTCAGCACCACCCGCCACCGCCGCGTCGTGCTGGCGCGCGGCATCGTTTCGCACCTTGCTCGCGAACTGACCACGCTCTCATATCCCGAGATCGGCCGCGCCCTGGGAAGGCGGAATCACTCGACTGTCCTCACCGCCGGCCGACGACTCGCCGAACAGGTGGAAGCGAATGAGCCCGTCGATCTCGAAAACGGGCATCCACCCATCGCGCTGCGCGAGCTTGTCGATCAACTCCGGCACGAAATCAGGAGACTCCACCGCGCGTAGTTTCAAATCTCAAATCTCAAATCTCAAATCTCAGATCTCAGATCTGAAATCTGACTCTTGAGAGTCGCCCATCCCGATCTTCTCCCCTCCCGACGGGGCGCACGCGAGCTTCCCTGCGTGCGCCCCGGGTTTGTTTTCGAGTGCGAAGCGGCCGCTTCCGAAAACCTCATGCCAGTTGCCGCGATACACTGGCGATCGCATGATCCCCATGTGCCTGACGACAGCCGCATCACTCCTTGTCTGCAGCGCCCTCGCTCTCGGTGCGCCGGCACAATCAAAGGCCGATCCCTTCGACGCCTCGGTCCGACGGCTGCGGGATGCCGTGACTGGGCACCGTGATGGCCGGCACCTCGAAATCCTCGCATCGCTGCGTTCCCTGAAGGACCCTTCACTCGCGCCCTTCTTCAGCCGGCTCACTTCGAGCGACGACCCGCTCATCCAGATCAATGGCATCCTCGGCCTTGCGGAAACCAGCCCCGAACATCTCATCGACCCCTGGCTGGTCAGCCGGCTGACGACGGAAGCGGCCAGGCTGCAGGCGATCAATCTCGCCATCGGACTCGAACTCATCGACACCGCGCAGATGCGCACCATTCTCGCGTGGGAGAACCTCCAAGACACGCTGCAGGCCGCCCTGCTCGCCGAGCTGATCGCGCGCGATGAGGATGTCGATCCGAAGGTGCTGGAGCGGCTCGCTGCGTCAGAGAATCAAAAGGTCCGCGCTGTGGCCGCCATGCTCCTCACGCAGACGACGGGAGAACGGGCCCCGTTCGAATCCTTTCGCGCTGAGCTCGAAGAGCTTCCTGCCGATGAGCGGCACAACGCCTTCATGTGGCTGGCCAACGATGCGGGCCAATACCGCCTCGAACACATGCTCTGGTGGCTGGAAGAACTGGCCACCGCTTCGGATGCCGACGAACCACTCGCCATGCTCGCCATCGAAAGCGCGCTGTTGATCAATCCCGATGCGGGCGCCGCGCTCTGGCAATCACACCTTGCCCGCGATCCTTCCCATGGGCAGCGCGTGGCCCACGGCCTGCTCCTGCTCGATGTGGCCCGCGAGGTCGAAATCCCGCCCGCACTCTTCGACGAGGTTCGCGATGGCGAGGAATTGACCGAGAAAATCGCCGATGCCGGGTCCGCCCTCGCAATGGCGCGCGAGAGCGCAGCCGAACCGCTCCTCGCGCTGCTCGCGCTTGACCATCGGCGCAGCGCTGCCGATGTCGCCGTGGGGGGGAAGCTCCTGCCCCCGGATCAGGCCGCGCTCTTGTACAAGGCAATGATCGATCGCGCGATGGATGGATCAGCAGATAGCTCGGTCCGACCTCTCCGCGCGGAACTCGCGGTCCGCGCCGTGCCGCTCCTCTTCGAGATTTCACCTGATGCGGTTGAAGAGCTTCTCGTCGCGGCGCCCGATGACAGCCAGAATCAGGAGATGATTCTCATCGGCCTGCTCGGTGCCACCGATTCCCGCGCCGGCGAAACCGCCCGCACCGTCAAGCGCCTCGGCTTCGGCCCTGCCGATTCTCTGGCGCTCCTGCTGATCGCCAAGCACGCGCCCGCGGGCGAGTTGAGGCAGGATGAGCTCGCCAACCTGGGAATGCTCGCGGCCGGCGGCGGGCGGTTGTCGCCCGCTCTCGCTGCCGAGGCCGCATGGCTTTACATCAAGCACACCGGCAAGATCGAGCTGGCGATGTCGCGGCTGTTCACGCCGGGGGAATAGCCACAGATGACTCACCGAAGGTCAAGCGAAGCGCACACAGATGGACACAGATAACGGGAAGAGAGGAGGGGGCTGACAAGAGGCACTCTCCTAGAATCATTCTGCACGATGGTCGATGAATGCGCATCCAGTAAGGAAGTGGACCGCGCTTCACGCGGCTGCTTCGTGGGAGACAAGTCATGTGTGTACGCATCTCAGGATCCGCAACGGTCGCGATCATCCTCGCCGCGGGGGCTTCGACCGCTGCCTCGGCCCAGACCAATCCGCCCGATCCGCGCGCCCCGCGCGGCGAGGTCGTGCAGGATGAAGCGACCGATGAGAACGCGCTCTCGCCGCGGATGCAGATTCTGCAGTCGCTGACGTACACGAAACTCTCCGTCGATTTCGAAGGCACGCGCGTTGAAAGTGTCTTCGCGTATCTGCGCGATTCCCTCGACATCAACCTCATCGCCCGCTACGACGACGATGCCATCGGCTTCGGCATCGATCCCGAAACTCCAATCACGCTCAAAGTCGAAGACCGGCCCGCAATCGAAATCCTCGAGATGGTCCTCGAGCAGTGCTCCGACATCGAGCCCTGCACGTGGCAGCTCCGCCGCAGCTTCCTCGAAGTCGGCACCCGCGAGCGCTTGAGTTCCGAAGCGGCTCAGGAATTGCGAACCTATCCCATCGGCGACCTGCTGCACGAAGCCCCGGACTTTGTCGATGCGCCCTCGCTGCGATTGGAAGACACGCTCGGTTACAGCGTGGCGGTTTGGCCGTTTGCGCCGTTCTGGCTGCGCGACATCAACGATCCCGATCGACCCGGAAGACCGGGCAGGCCGGGCCGGCCCGGAAGAGATCCGAGTCGGCCTCGCGGCGGCGGTTCCGGTTCCGGGGGCGGGGGCGGGGGCGGCATCTCGCCCGGCGGGATCATCATCCCGCGCGGAAGTGGGATGGGCGGCGGCGTCACCATCGGGAGTGGAGGAGGTATCCGCGATCCAGAGGCCGAACAGCGCAACGCGGAATCGCTGATGGAACTGATCACGGCCGTGATCGTGCCCGAGGCGTGGGCCCAGAACAGCGGCTCATGGGCCACCATCGCCTACCGCGACGGCGCCCTCTTCGTCCGCGCCCCGGATTACATCCACCGCGAATTGCAGGGCTACCCCAAGGTCCCTCCGCCGGCAGTTGAAACGAAAGAGTGATTCACCGCAGACGCGCAGAGGACGCAGAGAAGACGAAGTATGGCGAGGGAAGCGCGATCAATTCGTCGCCCCGTCTGTCCGTGTCCTCCCCATCTGTGTGCATCCCTGGTTCATCTGTGACTGATTCATGCCCAATCCGCGTTCGCCTCAGCAATTCAGTCGATCACGGGGCTTCGTCTGTGTCCATGTCGTGCACGATCGTCCCCGGCGGGAGGGTGGGCTCAAGGTCGAATTTCTCGGGCGCGATCTCCTCGTTGACGCGAAGGATTGGCTCATCGTCCTCGGTTCGTCCCACCTTCATCATGGTGATGAACAATCGCGGTGTTTCATTTCCACCCAGCTCTTCCGCATTGAACAACTTGGATGAAACCTGTCTCCTGGCTTCGACGGGCAGCCAGGCCTGTGCCGTGACCTGAATCGCGTCGGTTATCGAGTTCTCCACGAGAGGGACCGCCTCGCCCTGGAGGGTGACGCGGTGGCGCACCGGCAGGTAGCCGCGGTCAGGATCGATCCAGATCGATTGCACCTTGTTCGTCGAAGAAAGATCGATGACGATGCAGTCGTGGCCATCGATGGCCTCGCGCTCCGGCCGCATCATCGCGCCGGGCACATCCACCAGTGCAAGCAGATCGGAAGAATGGAGTTCCGCGCCCAATCGTGGGAGCGGGTACCAGCGCATGAACTCAAAGTAGGGATTGCCCTGCATCGCATCCGGAAGGACCTTCGAAGGATCGCTGCTGCGCTGGGCGGTCTTGTTGGCGCGAAACTCGCGAACGTGCCACGCCGTCTGCCCATTCCAGGATGTGCGCTCCTGGACAGTCCTTTCGACGCCGTCCGTCGTCGAAGTTCGCGCTCCATCAAGTCGCAGCGAGTGGCCTTCGAGCGCGATCGTCCAGTGTTCACGTGTGACCGAGTTGGCGGGCGCCTCGCCGACGGCGTTGAAGTCGAACTCGACCTCCAGCGACTCGATTTCCGCGCGGGCCTCAGTGATGCGGTCCTTCAATTCCGCCAAGGTCATGTCCTGGCCGGCGGCGGGCGAAGCAAGAAGCGCAAGGCCAATCAATGCAAATCTGGAAATCCTAGCCATGTGATCATCCCCTCCTCATCTGTGCTCATCCGTGTCCATCTGTGGCTGATTAATGCATCGAGATCGTCCCCATCGAGTGCTCCGGCACGGCGGATTCGGAGAGGGCGATCGGGTCGGTCGGCCCTGTGATCACCGATTCATCGCGCAGCGGGCTGAACCGGCTGCCGATCATCGCCAGCCGGCGGTTGGGGTGTGCCTGCTTCGGCAGCAAAGGTTTCACCGCCCAGATGAAGATCATCATCGCCAGCGAAGCCACCCACATCGACTCCTGCCAGCCCATGAACACCACGAAGCTCGTCACCAGCACGACCAGCAGGGCCGCGGGGATCATGCCCTCCCACGCCAGCCGCATGAGCTGATCGAAGCGGAAGCGCGGCAGCGTCCAGCGGATCGCCATCGTCAGCGAAATCACCAGGAAGATCTTAAAGAGGACGATTCCGAACTGCAGCAGAATCAGCAGCAGCCCGCCTTCATACGGCAGGTCCGGCCCCCAGGGCAGGGGGTTGAGCGACCAGCCGCCCAGAAAGAGCACCACGAAGAAGGCGCTGCCCGTGATCATGTGCGAATATTCGGCGAGGAAGAACAGCGCGAACTTCATCGAGGAATATTCGGTGTGGTAGCCGCCCACCAGCTCGCTCTCCGCCTCAGCCAGATCGAAGGGGGCGCGGTTGTTCTCCGCCAGCATGCAGGTGTAGAAGAGCACCGCCGCGATGGGATGATGAAGGAGGTACCACGCGCCCCCGGATTCGCCTCCGAGCTGCTTCGCGACCATCTCGCTGGGCATGACCGTGCCCGCCAGGAGGATCATCGCGAGAATAGCCAGGCCCATGGGGATCTCGTAGGAGATCATCTGCGCGCTGGCGCGGAGGGCGCCCAGGAATGAATACTTGCTGTTGGAAGCCCAGCCGCCGAGGACCACGCCGTAGATGCCCAGCGATGCGACCGCTACCAAATAGATGAGGCCGATGTTGACGTTGGCGGCGATCACCTGCACGCGCTCGCCGCTGACGTTGAGCGCATCAGCGAGGCCGAATGGAAGCGATGACAGGTCGAGCGATCCGCCCCAGGGGATGACGGCGAAGCCGATGAGGGCGGGGATGATGACGAGGCAGGGCGCCAGCAGGAACAGCCAGCGGTCCGCGCCCGCGGGAAAGAATTCCTCCTTGAGGATGAACTTGAGTCCGTCCGCGATCGGCTGGAGCAGCCCCAGTGGGCCGACGCGGTTGGGGCCGACGCGGTCCTGGATCCACGCGGAGAGTTTGCGCTCCAGCATGATCAGGTACGCGCAGCCCAGCAAGATCACGTGGATGACCACGAGGATCACGATGATGGAGGTGATGAGTTGTGGGGTGAGAAGGTCGGCCATGGGCGGGGAAAGTGTAGCGGGGATGGGTCACCTCGGATGGTGCCACGGTACGGCGCTTCGCCGTGCCGTGTCGGCTTTGGGCGGGCACACACGTCAAATGCACTGCACGCCGCGGCGGCGTACAGTGGCACCGGTGGCAGGATCAGTGGATCAGCTTCATTGGCGCATCCTCCGCGCCGGCTCCTTCCGCCTCGATGGCGGGAGCATGTTCGGCGTGGTGCCGCGGGTCCTGTGGTCGAAGCTCGTCGCCCCGGATGAGAAGAACCGGATTCCGTTGCAGACGAACTGCGTGTTGATTGATGCAGAGTCACGGAGGCACGAAGGCACTGAGGCACGAAGACGCTCCCCCTCACCCCCGGCCCCTCTCCCGATGGGAGAGGGGAGAAAGCGCATCCTCATCGAGACGGGCTACGGAGAGAAATGGACCGACAAGGAGCGCGACATCTTCGCGCTGGAGAACCGCTCCGTCGTCGATGCGCTGCGCGAAGTCAATGTCGCGCCCGAGGACATCGACCTCGTCATCGTCACGCACCTTCACTTCGATCACGCCGCGGGACTGACGCGCTGGGGAGAGAGCGGTGGCACTGGCGTCCCGCCTGCCATCCTCCCCACGTTTCCCAACGCCAGGATCATCGTGCAGAGGACCGAGTGGGAGGATGCGCTGGCCAACAAATCGACCATGACGCGGACGTATCTCCGCTCGCATCTCGATCCCATTGCGCACCAGGTTGAACTCGTCGAAGGCGAAGCGATGATCGTTCCCGAAATCGGTCTGCGCGTGATGCCGATGGTCGGCCACACGTGGGGCCAGCAGGCGGTGCTGTGGGAGGATGCGGCAGGCACGCTGTGTTTCCCCGGCGATCTCATTCCGACGGTCAATCACGCGGGTCTGGCGTATTCGCTGGGCTACGACATGCTGCCCTATGAGAACATGCTCAACAAGAAGGCGATGCTGGAGCAGGCGCTGGAGGAAGAATGGCGATTCGTGCTTGATCACGAGCCGGGCGATCCGGTCGTGCGGCCTGTGCGCGATGAAGCGAACCGAATTGTGTTGAAACCACAGATGCACGCAGATGCACACAGATAAGAGAAGGGATTCCTGATTGCCTGGAGCTTCGATCCCGCAACCTGCTGTTCACAGGCCAGGGCTCTCTTTTTCCGAATCTGTGTCTATCTGTGTGTATCTGTGGTTCCTTCTCCGGTGGATACACTGTTGGTGGTTATCAAGAAAGGATGCGCGTGGCTGAGCTGTCCATGAACGTTCCCCTGCTCGACCTCAAGGCCCAGTATGCGACGATCCGCGAAGAGATCGAGGGTGCGATTGCGCCCTTGCTCGAGTCGCAGCACTTCGTGCTGGGTCCTGCGGTACAGAAGTTCGAAGAGAAGGTGTCACAGTTCCTGGGCGTGCGGCACGCCATCGGCTGCGCTTCGGGCGGAGATGCTTTGCTGCTGCCGCTCATGGCCTTCAGCATCGGGCACGACCCACATCACACAGGCGGGACGGTCTCCACGGCGACTCCCAGACCTGTGCCACTGGATGAAGTTATCTGCCCGACCTTCACCTTCTTCGCGACCGCGGGCACGATTGCGCGCACGGGCGCGCGGCCAGTGTTCGCGGATATCGATCCCGCCACCTACAACCTCGACATCGACTCGTTGCGCGAGAAGGCGGAGGGATGCACGAATCTCAAAGCCATCATGCCGGTTCACCTTTACGGCCAGTGCGCGGACATGGGAGCGATCCAGTCAGTCGCGGATGAATACGGCGTGCCTGTGATCGAAGATGCGGCCCAGGCGATCGGAGCGCTGGATGCCGACGGTTCGCGCATCGGGTCGAAGGGGCTCGTTCACGGCTGGTCGTGCTATCCCACCAAGAACCTGGGCGCGTTCGGCGATGCGGGGTTCGTGACAACCAATGATGATGCGCTCGCGGAGAAGATCCGCCGGCTGCGCGTGCACGGCGGCAAGGACCGCTACTACCACGACATGATCGGAATGAACTCGCGGTTGGATGCGATCCAGGCCGCCGTGCTGACCGTGAAACTCAGGCATCTTGACGAGTGGAACACGATGCGACGGCGGCATGCAGCCACGTACGACGAAGTGTTCACGGATGGAGGCGCAACCTCATCGGCAACCCCGCTGTCCGGGGGCGATGGCGGCCTGCCACTTCGCTTTCCGCACGTGTCATGGACGCGCGAGCATCACATCTATCACCAGTACGTGATCCGCGTTCCCGCTGAACTGCGCGATGACCTTCGGAAGCATCTGACGGCGCGCAACATTGGCAATGAAGTGTTCTATCCGCTGCCGCTGCACATGCAGCAGTGCTTCGAGCATCTGGGCGGCGGCACGGGCGATCTACCGAACGCCGAGGGGATTGCGAAGGAAGTGATCGCACTGCCGATCTATCCGGAACTGACTCAGGGCCAGATCGAGCACGTGGCGGCGACGATCATCGCGTTCGTGAACGAACGGGCGGCTGTGGCGCGGTGATGTGCATGATCGGGTGCCATGGGCAAACTCCGGTTTGCCCGTCGCTTCGTGCGGTCGCAGTATTCTCCGCGGGCAAGCGAAGGTCGCCGCGGCGACCCCATGGCACCGGTCGTCTCAATTCTGCATGACTTGTTCGTACAGCGCAAAATGCTCTTCCGCGCATCGCTGCCACGTGAACTTCGCGGCCTGATTCAATCCCGCTTCGATCCGCCGCGCGCGCAGAGATGCATCGCGAAGCAGATCGAGGATCGCGCCAGCCAGACCCTCGATGTCGTCAGGATCGACGAGCGTGACTGCGTCGCCCAGCACCTCGGGCAGCGAGGCGGCGTTGCCGGCCACCACCGGCACGCCCGCGGCCATGGCTTCGAGGGGCGGCAGGCCGAACCCTTCATATCGGGAAGGAAACGCGAACACCGCACTGGCCCGAAGCAGCGAGATTCGCATCGGCTCATCGAGGTAGCCGGTGAAGAGAATGGCATCGCGGGCCGGGCCGCGCTCCGCCATTTCGCGCGCTTCCGGGTACCTCGGATCCAACCCGCCGCCGATCACAAGCATGGCATCACTGCATGACTCGTGCACGCGCTCGAAGGCGCGCACCAGCGAGGCGATGTTCTTGTAAGGATCGTGCCGGCCGACATAGGAAATGATCCTCACCGTGTCCTTGATTCCAAACCTCCTGCGGAAGAGCACGCCATCCCCGGCAGGCGCGGGATGGACTCCGTTGTAGATCCGCGTGACTTTGTCGGGAGTCAATTTCGCATGTTCGATCAGCTCCCGCCTCGAGAAGTCGCTCACCGTAATGATCGCGATGGCGCGGCGGTATTGGGCGCGGCACCACGCCCGCCAGAGAGGTGCAGCTTTCACCTTCCACGCGCGCGGCAGACCCTCCGGATGCCTTTCCGGGATGAGATCGTGGACCGTGATGATTGATGGGATCCTGCGTGCCAGCAAGGGCGCGCTCAGATAGGGCGAATGAAACACCCGCGCGCGCAAGCGCCTAAGGATCCCCGGCAGCGCGCACTGGCCTCGGAGAGACAGCGGGCGCTCTGCCGCGGGCACGAAGTCCATCGTGTCGCAGCCGCACATCGCGCTGCGGATCATCGGTTCGTGCCCGCCGAGAATCGTGATGCGCTGGGGCGGATTCGCCTCCGCCAGCCCGGAAACCAGCCCGAGCGTGTACCGCCCGATGCCGGAAAGCTCATCCGTGACGAAGCGGCCGTCGATGGCGATCATGGCGAAGGCACGCAGCGCCCTGCGCACTCCATGATGTCGCACCCGCACGTCATGCGTACTCGCGCTCCACATTGGCCTTGTCCGCCTCGAGGGCACGGACGATGTAAAGCAGCCGCGTCACTTCCGAACGATGCCTGGAAAGGGAGAGGAGAACTTGATCCAGGATGTCCGGCGAAACCTCCGCGTCACTTGCCCTCCACGCCGGCGCGAACTGGGCGCGAATCTCGCGCAGTGGTTTGCGGCCGAACCATTCGTTGAGGCCGAGCCGATCGAGTGTGGCCTCGCACTCGGCCTCGATCGACGCGAACCACGATTCATCGTGCAGAACTCGCCACGAGAGCCGATCGATCGGCTCGATCAGAATGAGCGCGGCCGCCGCCTCGCGCTCCTCCAGCAGCCCCGCCTCCACCAGTGCCTTCATCCCCCGCCAGGGGTCGCCGAGGATGTCGTCGTCAAAGGAAATCGACACATCGCTCCACTGGCGTCCCATGAGCAGGCTGAGTTTCCAAAGATAATAGATGCGGTGATATGAAGTCGTCACCGAACGCCCCGCGAGAAAGGGGAGATGCGGCGAGAGCGACACGGACCAGTGAAGCTGATCATACATGTCGTCCTCGCCGGGATCGTCGATGCGCTCGGGGGGCAGGTGCCGCACGCTGGAGGCGAAAGTCTCACGGCAGTCGCGCCAGATGTGCACGATACGGGCCTCGGAAAACGCACGTCGAAGCCACGGCAGCCGGAAATCCACGCGATTGAACTGAAGAACCGCCCGATCCTTCCCGGCGGCATCGATGAGAAAGCGAAGATGCCTGACCAGTTCAGGCCACTGGTCATCCCGCTCCAGCAACAGGCGGGTCAATCCGAACGCGGGCGAATGTACCTGCTCGAGGGTTTCCAGGATCGGCCGATACGCGCCCCAGTAGGTGGTCACACCCCGGTGGCTGGCCATCGGTTTCGTGTAGCGGATATGCGCGAGGAGATTGTCATGGCAGGGTTCGTAGAACGCCCTGTAGTCTTGCGCGTGGTCGTAGATGTTCCAAAGCAGGGTTGAGCCGCTGCGAAATCGGCCGGTGATGAAGATCGGGCTCGTGCTCATCGGGATTTGAAGCGGATATACGCAGTTCGCAGGCGCGGGCCGACCACGGGAATACTTGCGACCCGCTGCTTGAGGCGGGTCATGATGGCCGTCCGCCGCCGCTCGCGCAGGGCCTGCCGTTGCTCGGGCTTGACCTCCACGCGCGGCACCTCGCCTGCGGCAAGCGCGCCCGCGGGAGCAAGGTCGATCCAGTTCAGGGCAACACCGACCTGCCGGGTGTCGGGGTTGGCTGAATCGATTTCGCGCGGCGAGATGGTCCGATCGACGGCGAACTCCAGCCTCGTAAAGCCGCGGGGCCCGCGTCCAAGAGCTTGGCGAGAAACCGTCCCCTGGAGAACCCGCACGCCGGCCCTGCCGTCGATCAGCTTCAGCGGAATCCCCTCGCCGTTCACCCGCAGTTGAAAACTGTCGTAAATGTCCTGCAGGAGGGCGTTGATCAATCGAATGGTGATGCGGAAATCCTCGTTCGCGCACACATTCACATCCATCGATGAAAGCGTGCCGGGGCCCGTCCAGCGGAACGTGGTGCCATCAAGTGACGAGGGCTCCCGCCGGTGCCAGCCATCGCCGAAAAGCGGCTCATCGAGATCGATGCGAATCGATGCCTTCGCCTTCTCGCCGCACTGTTCACGCATCGCCAGGTAGTGGCGGTCCAGGAGGTCGTGCAGAGGCGACCCGCTTGCGGGAGGCCCTTCCATCGGCGCGGAGGGCTCAAGTTCTTTCTTCATGGCGCTGAGCCGCTCGTCAAACAACCGCTGGGCAAACTCGTAGAGCTCAACATCAAGCTGGTTCAACTCGATCAGCCGCTGGCGTATCGAATCATCAAGTGCCGCGGCAGTGCCAGTCCGATCTTCCGGTGCGACCATGAGCTTCTGCACGGACCCGACCGGAGGCCATCCGAACGTATAGCACAAGAGCGCCATGGATTCCTCGAATCGCTCAACGAGGCCGAAGAACGCGCACGACCGCAGTTTCTCCTTGGCGCGATCAAGCCGCTCATCAGGCGCGACGCGGGTGCGATGCCGTTTCACCCAGCCATCCACCACCGCCAGCGACTCCTCGTGCAGGAAGATCGGCCCGGTGTCAGGATCGTGCTCGAGGCAAAACGACAGATGCCGTGTCTGCTTGTTGGAGATCTTGCCGCGCGTCTCCTGGTGATCGAGGAAGGCCGCGAGATCCATCTGCTCGTCGTGCACCAGCTTGTGAACGCGCGTTCCCGGCTCGCGGCGGATGAACTTGTAGGTTGAAAGGGCCAGCGGGACGGGCTGACGGAGCATCGTCATGTACACCGGCGGAGAAGGCAGGAACGTGCTCAGACCATCCCCGCCGAAATGCCCGCGAAACAGGCGATACTTCGGAATCTCCTGCTGTGGCAGCCGCACCAGCTCCCGCCACAACTGGGCCGGACAGATCTCGCGCTCGTGAAAGTGCATGTCGATCAACGGGATCAGCGTCGTGCCCGCTGTCTTTGGTATGTGAATAAAGAAGAGCCGATCGTCGGGACTGAGCATGTCGCAAGCTCTAGAGAACGCGGCTGTACGCCTTGAGCAGCCGCTGGGCCATGCGCTCGGGCGCGAAATGTTCGATTCGTTGATAGCCGGCCTCGATCAGCAGGTGCCTGCGTGCCGGCTCGTTGAGCAGTTCTTCAATCCGCAGCCGGATGCTTTCGGGATCGTAGGGGTCGCAATACGACGCCGCCTCACCACAGATCTCGGGGAGCGAGGCTGCATCCGAAGCCACAACCGGACAGCCGTGCGCCATCGCCTCCAGAGGCGGCAGCCCGAAGCCCTCGTACAGCGAGGGGAATGCGAGACACAGCGCGTTGGCATACAGGGCGCGAAGATCCTCGCGCTGCACGAAATCAAGCAGGCGGAATCGCCGCTTCATTCCGCGCTCGCCGAAATAACTCGCTGCGAGCTCGATCTGCTCCTGCCACAGCCAGCCCTTGCGGCCGACGACCACAAGCACCAAATCATCGCCGATCGAGCTGATGGCCTTGATGACGGCGACCAGGTTCTTCTTCGGCTCGATGTTGCCGACGAAGAGCACGTAGCGCCCGCGATCGAGCTGGTATCGCTTGAGGGCCGCCTCCTCCGCGCGGGCATCAGGCCGATACCGCTTGAAGGGAACGGGCTGGTAGGTCACCGCGATCTTATCATCGGGCACATCGAAGAAAAGCTGCACATCGCGCTTCGAGCACTCGGACACTGTGAGGATCAGGTCGGACCGCTTCACCACCGCCTTGGTCAGATTGAAGAAAAAGCGCTTGTCATCGAGGGTGGTATAGGGCAGTCGCAGTGGAATCAGGTCGTGGATTGTCGTGACCATGGCCGCACCCTTCACCTGAATCGGGAGCAGCGTCGTGGCGTGCCAGATGTCGGCCCGATGGGGAAGCTTGACTCGCGTGAAGCGGCCGAAGCGCTTGAATGCCTGATTGGCGCTTTCGTAGATGTGGCCGACGTTGTAGAACCGGTTGATGCCGCGCACCGCGCGCATCGGCTCGTCGGGCAGGACGAATTGTCGCTGAATCTCGACGGGCGAGACGGTCGCGACCATCGTCTGCATGCCGCGCCGCAATTGCCGGAACAGCCGCTTCCAGCGACGTTCCCCCACGGCCTGATCGTAAAACAGCACTTCGGCAAGTGCGTTGTCGCGCGTGCCCGGCACCGGCCGATCGCCCAGCAGTGAAACCTCCGCGCCCAGATTCCGCAGGAGATCGATCAGGGTGAGGCCGTATGTCTTGATGCCCGAGCCCTGTGTCAGCCGCAGGTTATAGGTGTCGATGAGGATCTTTCGGTTGCCCAAGGCGGGCGCTTCGCTCTGAGCCTTCGGTCCGGAATGAGGCCGCGATCGTTCTTCGGCAGTCTCGTCCCTGGATGCTTCGACACCGGAGGTCACTATCATGGCAGCCCCTGCGCTCAGCGGTCGCATTGCTCACGCCGGTCGCACCAATCGTAGCAGATCGGCAGAAAGAATCACCCAGCAGGAAAGTCGCTACTCGCCCTGCCAGCGGACATTGAGATCGTGCCGCACACCGAGGAGATCGACCAGCCTCCCAGCCACGAAATCCACAAGGTCATCCACCGTCTTTGGCAGAAGATAAAACCCGGGGCAGAGCGGCGCGATGATCGCCCCGGCCTGCGTCAGGCGGCTGATGTTCTCGACGTCGATCGGCGAAAGCGGCATTTCGCGATGGCAGAGGATCAGTCGGCGACGCTCCTTCAGACACACCGCCGCGGCCCGATGTACGAGGTTCAGCGTGATTCCGGCCGCAATCGCCCCCAGCGTGTTGCTGGAACACGGCACAATGATCATGCCATCGTGCACAAAGGATCCGGAAGCGATCGCGGCCCCGACATCCTTCTCCCTGTAGAGGACAACATGGCTGCCGCGACCCCCGCTGACGCTATCCGCGTCAACTCCCTCCATCCCCAGCTCATCGTGGAGCAGGCGCCGCCCGAGAGCCGACACCGCGAGGTGAACTTCGACCTCCTGCTCGGTGAGGAGCTCGATGACGCGCCGTGCGTAGACCGCGCCGCTGGCGCCAGTGATGCCGACAACGATCCTGCGGCTGGACATGCCGGGATGATAGGTCGCGGAGTTTCGCGATTCGGCGGCAACTTGGCCGATAGGGTTGACAGCCGGAACATTTCGGCGGGAAAGGATTCCGACATGCCACGGAGAAGGATTTCAGTAACTGCAGCGATCAGTTTCGCTTTGACCGCAGCCCTCTGGTCGTGCGCCCCCTTCGCAACCTATCCACCCATCGACGGCGCTGTGGGGATCGACAACCCCGTGTACGAACCGGTGCCCACAATTATGGCCGATTCCTTCCGCTACGTTCATGACCGCTACAACGCCGGCCACGACGCGTTCGCAGTCAACTTGCCGCCGGGAACGCCCGCCAAGGTCTATGACAAGGTGCTGCTCAAGCTCGGAACCGGTGAGCCGATGACCGACTCTTCGCAGTGGGGCTACCACCTCGTCGAATTGCGCTCCCGCGGCCTGAGCGCCGAGGCCGACTTCGTCGTCCCGCGCCCCGGCGCTCCGCATGCGCTCGTGACACTCCACCTCGAAAAGCAGTTCAACGACTACTCCGTCAAGTCGGCGAAGGTATGGAACCTGCCGGTGAGCGTGCCCGGGCCGAACTATGTGCCGCCGCCGGTCGCGGAGGCGCTGGCCCAGGGCGACTCCAAATAGTCCATCGATCGAGCCCGATCGAGCCACTCGTGAAGCACGCCTTCAATTCGTTCGGCGCTCTTTGCAAGCCGAATGGCTTCCTTGAGCGGCTTGATGTGGCCCATGGTCTTGCCGTACCACGAAATCCGTTGATTGAGAGTGCGCACGGCAGTGAGCTCGTCTTCGCATTCAAGCATCAGTTCCAGGTGCCGCAGGATGATCCGCAACTTCTCGGCGAGAGAGGGCTCAGGCGGGCAACAACCCGTGCGAAGCAGTTCGAATGCGCGCGCGAAGATCCACGGCGTACGCAGCGCGCTCCGCGCGATCATCACGCCGGCGCATCCGGTCCGATCCATCATCGCGATCACATCCTCCGGCTCGCGGATGTCGCCGTTGCCGATGACGGGGATCGAGTCCACCGCTGCGACAACTTGGGCGATGCCGTCGAGGCGAACGGCCCCCTTGAAATACTGCTCGGTGGTCCTGCCGTGGACCGTGATGGCTGCGATGCCGGCCGCCTCCAGCAGCCGCGCCAGGCGAGGAGCCACGATGCAGGAATCGTCCCAGCCGAGGCGGATCTTTGCCGTCACCGGAACCCGGCCGCCGGTGTGTCGATGCACTGCGTGAACGATGCGCTCGGCCAGCCCGGCGGTGCGATGGGGATCGCAGAGCAGGAGCGAGCCGCCGTTCTTCTTCGCGACCTTGTCCACCGGGCAGCCCATATTGATATCAACAATCGCGGCCCCATGGTCGGTGGCCCAGCGTGCGGCGTCTGGTAAGGGATCGGAGTCATTTCCATAGAGCTGCATGCACAGGGGCTGGTCATCCGGCCCGGTCTTCGCGAGCGCCATGGCCGCCGGTGCGCCACGAAGCAGGGAATGGCAATTGAGCAGGTCGGTGCTTGCCAGCCCGACGCCCCCCAGCTCACGGCACAACAGTCGGAAGGCGAGATCGGTGTGGCCGGCGATCGGCGCCAGCAGGATCGGCGAACCAAGTTTGACCGGGCCAATTCGCAACATCAAAGGGAGCTTAGGGGGGTGCCTGCGGCTTCCGGTGTCGATTCATCGGCGAAAATCCATCTTTTCGCCTGACCGGGAGGTCTCGTGCATCGAATAGCATGATGGGACAAAGAGGCGTCGCCGGGCTTTTAGCGCGGATGCCTTCAGCCGCTGAGGGTTTGCATGGCGGGAATGTGCGACCGGACAGAAACCAGAGGGTTTTTTCGCCATGCCAACGGCGTGGCGTGCTTGGTTGCATGCGCCCATGTCATGTCGGCCGAAGCACAGCATGAAGTTCCGATTCTCAGGCCCGACCCTCAGGAACAGCAACATACGGAGAACATCCCCGATACGGATTACAGTTGGATTCGATATGACACGATCATCGATCCTCGCAGGCCGGAGCTCGGCAACACCAGTCTGATCCCGGAGCTGGTCGCCCGCGAGTTCGGCGATTACATGACAGGCGAAGCGTGGGAGAAGGCGGAGGAAACCGCCCGCATTCTCGTTGCCATCGCGAAGGATCGGCCCGCGTCTCATTACAACCTCGCCTGCGCCCTCGCCAGACGAGGCAAGTCAGACGAGGCCTTCGCATCGCTGGAGCGCGCCATTGAGCTTGGTTGGCGGCAGTACGAGCACTTCGCACACCTCGACCCCGATCTTGATTCACTTCGCAATGATCCGCGATTTGCGGCCCTTGTGGCCCGTCTGGAAGCCGCGATCAAGGCTGATCTCATTCCGGCAACTCCCCTTCGCTCCGATCCATGGCAGGCGGTTGTCGCAGATCTGGAGCAGAAGACGCCGGAACTTCTTGCGCGCTCACATGTTCCGGGAGCAACCGTCGCGCTGATCCGCGACGGCCGGACGGTCTGGAGCGGTGAGTTCGGCGTTGCAGACGAGCGGACTGATGAGGCCCTGGAATGCGGCACCCTCTTCCGGCTGGAGGGACCAGCCCGGCTGCTCGCAGCCGTGCTTGCCCTGCAATTGGAAGAGCAGGGAATCTGGGACTTGGATGACCCCTTGACCCGGTGGTTGCCGGAGATTCCTCTCGCAGCCAATGACGATGCGAAGCGTGTGACCATCCGCAGCGCGCTGAACTTCACGGGCGGACTCGTACACCGGACGCCACTGATGGTTTCCGAGAGCATCGACGCCGAGATCGCGCAATCGCTCAGCGTCAGAGGCGATCGCATCGGGTCGATGTACACCTATACGCCGCAGTCATTTCTTGCGGTTGGAAGGGCGGTGGAACGCGCCATCGAACCCACCTCCGCCACCAATGCAGCCGAATCACCGGACTTCGAGCAATTCGACGGGTACTACGGGCAACTTGTCCAGAGCCGCATTCTCCGGCCGCTTCGTATGACGGCCACGCTCATGCGACGACCGAACGGCAAGCGCTTCAACCTTGCCGTTGGTCATACGGAATACGGCACTCCCTACCGCACCGATTTTGCGACGCCGCGCAAACCGGTTGATCCCATCTACAGCACAGCGGGAGACATTGCGATCCTCGTTGAGTCGCTGCTCGGTACCAGTGACAATGATCATCGGCTGCTCGACGCCGAGTCCATCGAAGCGATCACCACCCCCGGGCTTCCTCTCGCCCCGCTCGACACGTCGGGAGAAGGTGAGCATCCGCGCGGGTTCGGGCTGGGCACGATGGTGATCGATACTCCGCACGGCCGTTGCGTCGAAATCGTGGACCTTGGCGATGGCTGCGGCTCGCTTGTCCGGTGGTATCCGGCGGAGAGGTGCGGCATCGTGATCCTCTTCAACTCTGACACCGGAATCGATGCGGCGAGACGAATCGCCCACCTTGCCTTGGGCGGCATCTGATTCGCAGAATTCTGAACAGGCAGCCCAACGTGGTATCATGCCGCGAGGTCACCCATGCTCGGCCGAGGGTGGCAAGGGAGTGTTTTGGCGATGAAACTGTGTATCTGGTTTATCGTGGCCAGCTTTGCGACCTCCGGTGCATTCGCACAGGATCAGGAGGATGAGGATCAGCGCCAGGATGAAGCGCAACAGGAGACCACGGAGGAAGCCGAAAGCGAACAGTCCGAGGCCGTCGCGGAGACGGTCGTCACCGACGCCCACCGCGAGGTGTGGACCCTGATGGCAAGAGCGGCCGCCAAGGCCGGAGCGCTGACTCAGGATCAGACCGACCAATTGGTCGAGCTCTACGTCGAAGCCCGCGCCCGCTTTGCCGATGCCGAGGATGCGACCCGTGACGAATGGAAGGAAGAAAAGCGGCAGGATCTCGAAGAGCAGCGGGCCCGGGGCGAGGTGACGGGAGACATCTTCGACGCCACTGATCTTGAGAAGACCGTCGATCTCCTGCTTAGTCGACAACGACAGAAGCTCGCGCAGGCCCTCACCAAGCTGCTGGAGCGGAGCGTGGCCGAAACTGTCTATCCCCTTCTGGGCGGATTCGACAAGCGGACGGACGGGGTCGTTAGGGAGATCATCGGATTCGAGCTGGCGGATGATGTGGAACTCAGCGCTTCCACGTCTGTCCAGCAGTATTACGTCGATACCGTCAGGGCCCGGATGCAGCCTGTTGAGCAGATCGGTCCGGCAATCCGCACAGCACGCCAGAAGCTGATCAACGACCTCACCGCCATTCTCTCGCGCGAGCAGGTGCAGAAACTCGCGAGAAAGGCCGGCGTGCCGCTGGGCTCGTGACCACGATCGGCGGCGCTACTTGCGGGTGTAGTGCATCGTCAGCACCGGGGCATCTTCGGAACCCATTTCGCCGCCGAAGAGCTTGTATGTGAAATGATCCTTGTCCGCGATCTCAAGCGTCACGGTAAGTGTTTCTTCGGCGCCGGACATGGGATCGAGGAATGAACCGGTCATGCGAATCGTCCCGGCGCCCGGTTCCTGATTCGGTTCGCTCGTCAGCCGCAGGATTGCCGTGTGGAGGTTGTGTGTCCAGTCGGCTTCCCAGGCGCGGGTGGCGTTGTTGTATCCCGTCAGGTTGAGACCGGTTTCCTCCCCGCCCTCCAGCGATTCGCCCCGGCTGCGCTCGAGAATGAACCGGCCGCCGTGGATCGCCTCGATGGTGGCATCCGCGGTCTGCTTCATCGGCTCCATCCCCGACATGACGAAGGTCGATGCGACCGACCACTCGCCCGCCAGTTGGGCCAACCGCGCGTGGGCGGCGCCGGGAGCGTCGGCCTGCATCACCGCCCCGCCCTCCTCCTCGGGCGGTTGACTGTCCCTGTCCTGATGCACGGCCGCGGCCAGTGCCAGAACCGTCACGCCACTTGCCAGCCCAAATATGACACTCGTGATAGCGATTCGACGCTGCATAGCCCTTCTCCTTTCGAGCGCGGACATTCTCGGTGAGGGGAGCTTTCACCGCAAGTCGCCGGTTACAGGACGCGGTCTGCGGTGGGAATCTCAATTCCCGCCCGTTTCGACGCCGTTGCCGGCCTCCTTCCATGCCCGCAATCCGCCGCGGAGCAGCCGGACATCGTCATATCCCGACGCAAGCAGCCGTTTGGTCATGGCGGTTGCCAGCGCATCGCCGTAGTCCGATGCGTACACGATGAAGACATTGAATCCATCGAGGCGCGGATCATCCTCGCGCAAAGTCCCCAGTGGAATGTTCACCGCGCCGTGAATGTGCTCTTGCTGAAACGCCGCCTCGGTGCGGGGATCAATCCACACCGGCTTGCGCTCGCCCAGGCCGAGCATGCCGGTTCTGCCCGCACCCAGGGTATAGGCGTCCTCGACCTCCACGAACTCGATGTCCTTGTCGCTGACCTTGTTGGAGTCGCAGCCACAAAAAAAGACCAGCGCGCACGACGACATCATCGCCAACAGTGCATCTCTTCTTCGCCGGCGGCCCGGCTTGATTGACCAACGACCGACTCTTCTCATCTCACATCCTCCTTCTTCACGCTGCGGATCGTCCTGTGACACGCGTAGAATGACGCGATCTCACGCCTGCAACGAATGACACATCCGCCGGTTGATTCATTTCGTCGCACCATTTCGGAACGCCGCCCATGACTTCATCCCATGCTACTCGTTCCCTCGTCGCGGTGTTGTGCGCTGCAACGCTTGCGACAAGCTCCGCAGGTCAGGTGGCCGCGCCGCCTGCGGGCGACCCGCCCATGCTTGTCACGGTTTCGGCCGAAGCGAGCGTCAAGACGATTCATCCCGGCGATAAGTTCTTGCTGGCGTTTCACTTCGAAATCACACCCCAGTGGCATATCTACTGGGAGAATCCGGGCGACACCGGCGCCGCAACGGAAATCGATGTGACCGCACCTGATGGCTTCGAAGTCGGCGAGATTCTGTGGCAGCGGCCGCTCGCGATCCCCGGTCAATTCCTCACCTACGGCTACGAAGATCAAGTGACGCTCCTAGTCCCCGTCAAGGCGCCGGCCCCGCTTCCAAGCCCGGCTGCGCGGTTCGAGGCGCGACTCGACTGGCTGGTCTGCCAGGACATCTGCCTTTCGGGCAGCGCCGAACTTGCAATGACCATCGACACTTCCGATCAACCACGGCCGGGCGCCCCCGATGGCCGGGATGAATCGGAGAGCGAAGACGACAACGGATTCGAGCACTATCGCTTCGACAGCGATCGGGTCCGCCAGGCCGCGCGGGCCTTGCCGCGCGATCTCGCCGCCATCGACGGTGCAACCATCACGCGCGAAGGCGCCCGCATCACGATCAGTGGTCCTGCGCACGGCGAGGAGACGCTCACCTTCTTCGACAACCATTCACCGGGCGTCGCCTCGAGGGTCGTTCAGGCCTCGATCGAGAATGATCGATTCATCCTGATCCTCGAGATTGAGGTCAACCAGACCGCCACCCTTGATCAGCCGCCCCTTGCAGCGGGTGTCATCGCGCTGGGCATTGGGAAGGATGGTCCAAGCTACTCCTTCGAAGTTCGGCTGGAGAAGTGATCGAATCGAGATTTCGAGCGGGAGTTGACCCCTGTGGGGTCGAGGAGTTCAGGTTCATGCCTCAGAACACCTCACTGAAAGCGCGTCCCAGAACGGGGAGTGCGGACGTCCCGTCCGCACGAATGCTGATTTGTGATGATGAGGAGACGAAGACCCTGGTTGGGGAATTCGCCACAGAGTCACAGAGAAGGCACAGAGAAGTCACAGAGAGACGAAAATTTGGGAGTGCGGACGTTTCGTCCGCACGAGCGCGTCACAGAGCCGGGCGTGCGGAGGACCCGCCATTTGCGGCGGCGGGTCTGGCATCCAGTTCCACTCGCGTTCGCGGCAGGCACTGCGGGTACTCGCTCTGGAGGAATTCGATCAGTTTCTCGCGAACGAGGACGCGCAGGTTCCACGCCTTGTCCGCGTTCGCCGCGCTCACCAGAGCCCGCATCTGAATGGTCTGCTCCGTCAAATCGGTGACCTGGAGCGTCTTCACCCGCCGGTCCCACAGGTCCGACTGCTCGACGATCCGATCGAACTCCTCACGCAGCGGCTGGACCGGCAGCGAATAGTCGGCGTAAACGAGGACGGTGCCGAGAAGTTGTGCCGTCCGCCGCGTCCAGTTCTGGAAGGAATCGGTCATGAATTTCGAGAAGGGAGCGATGATCCGGCGGTCATCCCATACGCGCACGACGACATAGGTCGTGGTGATTTCTTCGATGCGGCCGAACTCGCCGTCCATGATCACAACGTCATCAATGCGGATCGGCTGGGTGAGGGCGATCTGGATGCCGGCGATCAGGTTTTCGAGGACCGGCCTCGCCGCGAGTCCCACCGCCAGTCCCGCGAAGCCCGCTGACACCAGCAGGCCCGCGCCGATCTCGCGGATGCGCGGAAAGGTCATCAGCGCCGCGGCCGCGGCCACGATGATGACAAAAACCGTCAGCGTGCGCGCCAGGACCGAAATCTGCGTGTGAACGCGGCGGGCGGCGAGATTGTCCGCCACCGCCACATCGTGCGCGGCCTTGATGTTCTCTTCCAGGGCGCGCACGCAGGCGATGAGCAGCCACGCCACTGCCGCGATCGTGATCAGACTCAAAAGATGGCGGATCCACGCCACCTCCGCATCCCCCAGCCGATCGAAGCCCGGCAGCACCAACATGATTCCCAGCAGCGGCAGAAGCAGCCGCCCCGGCCAGCGCAGGTGGCGAACGATCACGTCGTCGATCTTCCACGGCGTTCGCGATGCCAGCACCCTCAGGACGGCGAAGAGAATCGCATGCACGAGAAGCGCCGCAAGGATCACCCCCACCAGCAGCGCCCCCTCCCACATGAGATCAGTCCCGTGCTCCTCCATGAGCGCGCGCCAGGAACTCCATTCGAGCCAGTTGAATTCGCCCCGCTCGGGCGCCGGCGCTCGGGTGCTGGCGATCATGGCTCGCAATCTCCTTCAAGGGCGCCCGGCGGTGCATTCGCGACCACGCCCTGGAACGATCCCGCAGAGGGTAGCCACGGCGACCTTCATCTGGTGACCGACGGCTGCGGGGTGCCGCCGGGGGCGCTGGTGACGGCGAGGCAGAGTCACGAATCGAAGAGTTTCGAGGCGCTTCTGGATACCGTGAGGATTGGCCGTCGCCGTCCGCCCAATCCGATAACGGCGGCAGTCACTGCAGGTTCACCGGCATCACCACATAGGTGAAGTCGCTGCCCGCTTTGATGACGCCCGGTTTGTTGGGCTCCTTCATCTCGACGATCACCTGCTGCTCATCCACCACCTTCAAGGCATCCACGATGAAGCCGGGGTTGAACCCGATGTCGATTGGATCGCCCTTGTAATCGTCGAGATTGACTTCGATCTCCGCCTCGCCCATTTCCGGGGCCCGACTGGTCAGCGTGAGCCCGCTCTGCTTGAACGACATGCGCACGCCCTTACTCTCCTCGTTGGTGAGCAGGGCCGCCCGCTGCACGGCGCTGCTGAGGGCGGCGGTCGCGAACGTCACCTTCTTGTCCTGGTCGCGCGGGATGACATCCTCGAAGGGTGGGAACACGCCTTCGACGAGGTTGCTGGAGAGGATCGCAGCATCCGGCCCGTCACCGATGCGAAAGATCACGCCCGTCTCCTCGAGCGCGATGCGCACGAGGGCATCGGGATCGTCGATCAGGCGCAGGACCAGCTTGAGCGCTTTGGAGGGGATGATGCAGTTGCTCGCATCCTCTGCGCCTTTACCAGGAGTGCACGAGCCGACCGCCACAGCGAGCCGGCGCCCGTCCGTCGCCACCAGACGCAGCTTCTTGCCCTTGCGGTCGAAGAGCACGCCGTTGATGGCATAGCGGCTGGATTCCGTCGCGGTGGCGAAGAGCGTCCGCGCAATCAGCTTCTGCAGGATGAGCGCGGGAAGCTCGCAGTCGATTTTCGGCTCCTCCGGCCGGCGAATCTCGGGGAACTCCTGCGGGTCATAGCCGTAGATCGTGAAGTGGGCATCGGCGCCCTTGATGTGCGCGGCGTTTTCCTTCACCTCGATGGTGAGAGTGGGATCGAGCGAGCTGCGCACGATCTGAAGCAGTTTGTCCGCGGGGACCAAGGCCTCGCCCGGGTGCTCAACGCTGACCTGGTCAACTCCCAGTTGCAGACTCACCTCGCCGTCGGTGGCGGTGAGCATGAGCCCCGCATCGCCTGAGCCCGCCGCGAACTTCACGCATGCATAAACAGGCTTGGGCGTTCGCGTCGCCACGACACCCGCCACCACGTTGAGTGCATCTGCCAAGGCCGCTCTGTCACAAATCACCTTCATCCTGAGGTCTCCATACCGGTTGTGTTCCAGGTGAAGTGTACCAGCTTCGGGGCACAATAACTTGTATTCGTCAGCAGCCGTCAGCATGTGCGGGTGTTTTCCACCACAGCCCGTTCAGTTCTCTGGTCCCGCGGAGCAGCCTCCTTTCTCATCCAGGGATCCTGCATCCATGCGGATCAGGACCAGCCGCCTCGACCCGGTGAGCCAGCAGGTCCTGCATTTCCTGATCCGTGACGTGTTCGAGCTCCATAGCGGTGCCGTGGACATGGTCCGGCCGCAGCCCCATGTGTTCGACCATGAAGGTCTCCCACAGCCGGTGGGAGCGCACCAGGCGGCGCGATGAGGCACGGCCTGAATCGGTCAGGAGATAGGCGCCATTTGATCGCACGATGAGCCCGGCCCTCAGCAGCCGCAGGATGGCACTCCCGGCCGCGATGGCGCTCACATGAAATGTTGCACGCACCCGGGCAATTGCATCGACGGCCGGCAGAGGCGACCCCTCCTCCTCCCGGCGATAGAGAAGGCCTAAGACATCCTCGCGGAGGATCTGCGCCGACAAGCGGGCACGATGCACCCACTTGCTGATCACGCCATGACGGGGGGCGGCCAGCAGCGTGATGACAAAAAGCCCGCCAGCCGTAAAGGCCATCATGCCCGCCGTCGAAGTATCTTCGAAACCGGCAAGGGGCGGAATCGTGATCGCACCGATGTGCCCCAGCGCAGCGCTGGCCGCGGCGAAGATCAGGGACACTGCGATCATGGAGACCAACCGCTCGGTGAGCAGGTGCGCCGCCGCAGCCGGGACGATGAGCATGGCGATCACGAGGATGCTGCCGATGGTCTCGAACGAGGCGACTGTGGTGATCGCCACCAGCGTCATGAGCAGGTAGTGCATCAGCCGGGCGTTGATCCCCAGCGATGTCGCAAGCCCGGGATCGAACGAGCTGATGCGCAGCTCCTTGAAGAAGAGCGTGACGAACACGGCGTTCATCAGGAGCGAACCGCATAGGATGAAGAAGGCCCGCGGCGCCTCCCAGCCCGCCAGGATCCACGTATCCAGCGGCGCGTATTCGATGGCCCCGTACAGCACGCAGCTTGCGTCGAGATCGACCCGGTGGTTTTCCGTGGCCTTCTCGATGAGAATCAGCCCGAGTGCGAACAGCATTGTGAACACGACGCCCATCGAAGCGCCGTGATCGACCTTGCCGAAACCATGCACCCACTGGGTAAAGAGAGCGGTCAACACGCCGACGATGATCGCGCCGACCAGCATGACCAGGGGGTGCCGAGGGTCCATGCCTTGCACCGCTTCGCTCAGCCACGGCGCAACCTGAGCGATCCAGTCGGTTGACTGCAGAAAGATCACAAAAAGGAAACCCCCTGCGATTCCAGGCAACACGGCGTGGCTGATGGCATCGCCCATCATGCTCATGCGCCGCAGGAGCAGGAAATTACCCAGCAGCGCGCAGGAAATCGCGCACATCACGCCGATGATCACGATCCAGGTGTCGATGGTGTTCCAGTTCATGGGTGGCTGTTGGCTTTGGCTGTTGGCTTTTGGCTAGGGCCTGTCTGACGAATCGAGCAGACGGAAGTATCGGCGGATGATGGCGAGTTTGATCATGGCCAGGAAGTTGATCGCCAGTTTCTCGTAGCGCGTGCCGATGCGCCTCGACTCCTTGAGCCAGTTCACGCAGCGCTCCACCACGTTGCGGCGGCGGTAGGCATCGCGATCGAAGGATTCGTTGCCGCGACGCGGCTGGTTCGAGCGTCGCGGAATCACCGCCCCGATGCCATGCTCGCGCAGCCAGCGGCGGATGCGCGGGTAACTGTATCCCTTGTCGCCCACCACGCGCTTCGGTCGTCGTCGCGGCGGTCCCAGCGGCTGCCTGATCCGCACCGCGTTCATCACCGGCTCGAACCACTTCGATTCGTGCGCCTGGCCTGGTGAGACTTCCGCGGCGAGGGGAATGCCGTGGCCGTCAACAACCAGGTGGAGCTTGCTGCCCCAGCCGCCTCGCGAGCGACCCAGCGCGTGGTCGGCGGGTTCATCCGGGGGCGGGTCTTTTTTGATCCCGCGCCGGCCGCTGAGCGGCTGGCCCGGATGTTCGATCCATCCACGCACCAGAGGTCCCAGTCGATCCGGCCCTCCTGATCCAGCCGGTACTGCAGTCGCTCCAGAATGCGATCGAACGTGCCGTCCTTGCGCCAGCGATTGAAGCGGTCATACACGCTCTGCCATGAGCCGTAGCGCTCGGGCATCTCACGCCACTGCGCGCCGCTGTGGAGAATCCAGAAGATTCCGTTGAGCGTGGTGCGGTGGTCATTCCATTGACCGCCGCGACGACCGTTCACCGGCATCAGGTCGGCGATCGCCTCGAGCTGCTCATCCGTGAGCTCGTAGCGTCGCATGCGTCGGCCTCCTGCCTGAAGAACGAAAACAGGTAAGATACCCGATCTCAGCCATTCGTCAGACAGACCCTAGCAGGGAATGAATTGATCGCGCAGGGCGGGATCACGCAGGGCATAGTGAAACAGAGAGGTGGAAGCGATCAGGATCACCGATCTTCGGAGGGTGATGTAGCCATGAACGCCTATCCCGTGACCGTCGATGCTCTCCTTTCCGCCCTCTCCTCGACCAAGCGGCGTGAGTTGCTGGCTGCGCTGACTAGATCGCCCATGTCAGTCTCGGAGCTCCAGAAGTTGCTGGGCTACGCGATGTCCGACATCAGCCGGCATCTCTCGGAACTCCGCGCCTGCGGCCTGATCATCAGCGAAATCCACAAGAAAGAACACATCCAGCGCCTCGCGCGGCATGCGCACATCGATCTCAAGTCCGGGTCGATCTCAATCGAGATCGACGGCGATGAGCCCTTTCATCACGTCATCCTGAAGCACGAACTGCACTCCTCAGCGCTCCGAAGCATCGCCAGCGCTGCGTGAATCCCCGGACGAGTTCACCGCCCGCCAAGGCGGGTGAACGGGCGGCGAAGAGAACGCTGAGAGGAAATCACGCCCTCACCCCAGCTTTCTCCCCAAGGGAATGGGAGTTCCGCGGCGACGTACCCTGTCCCCATCGCATCGATGTGTGGACTATCACCCGCCGCCGTCATCCTCCTTCATAAGATCGCGGAAGAGCTCCATGGCGCGCTTGAGCTGACCCTGACCCTCGACCTTGCTGGTGGTGTGCGTCGCGGGATCGTAGATGCGAAGCTCGTGCGTTTTGACGTCATACACGTAGATCGTGCCTGTGTCGGGATCGACTGCATGCAGAGCATCGGCACGCAGCGGCGGCCCTGAACGATCCGGGAGCTGCACAAGCGCGGCAGTATCATCGAAGTCGAGCGCGAAGTCGGCCGCCCACAACTGGCTTGAACCGTCCGTGCCGCGCTGGCTGGTCCAGATCATGATGGAGCCGTTGGCATTGAGGGCGGGCAGGCCATCGAAGCGATCGGCCTGGGTAATGCGGCGCTGGCGGATGCCGTACTTCGTCGGCCCTTCCTGCGACTGGAGATTGCCGGGGTCGGCATCCATGATGAAGATTTCGTAGTTGTGATGGCCGAGCGCGCTGGTGGTATAGAGAAGAAATCGGCCATCGCGCGTCCAATAGGGAGCCCAGTTGACGGTTTCGCCGTCGGTGAGCTGGAACTCACGCTCAACGCCCGTGATGGCGCCGGTTTCATCGAACGCCAGCTCCGCGATAAAGACCTGGAGCAGATTGTCGCCCCGCCGGTCCGATCGGTAGCAGATGCGCTTTCCATCGGGCGAGAAGAACGGCCCGCCGTCATATCCCAGTCTGCTGGCAATGCTGATCTCGCGGCCAGTTTCGAGGTCGCGGATAAGGAGGTCGCCGCCCAGCGCGCCATCTTTCTCCTCGCGGCGGCAATAGATGAGGTACCGGCCGTCATCGCTGATGACGCACTCGGCAAGGTAGGCTTCGGGATCTTCGACGATGGGGCGCAGGGTCGCCGCGGTGCCATCGGCTTCATTCAGGTTGCATTCGACGATGGTCATCTCCTTCGGAAACGACCACGTGTAGCGATCGATGCCGCGGTCATATCCAACCTTCTCGGGATGGCTCGGCTTCACGATGGTCGAGCCGAAGATGACAACGCCGGGCTTGCTGGGATGAAACCAGCCGCAGGTGTTCCACGATCCCGGCGGGCTGAGGCGCTTGTAGTTGTCGAGGCCGCGAATGGCGCCCGACTCGTCGTACACGACATCTGCGACGTACATCTGGAAGAAGTCCTCAGCGGATTCGCCTTCACGAGGCGTCTCGATCGCCGAGAAGATGATCTGCGAATCATCCGGCGAGAAATAGCATTCTCCCGCCTTGATGAAGCGGTCGGAGAAGGTGAGCTGGACGTGATTCTCGAGGACGCCGCGTTCGGCATCGCGCCAGTTGGCATTCTGGGCGAGGGCGGCGCAGGACGACATGCTCACGCAAAACGACACGGCGACCATTGACCATCCCATACGAATTCTCCTCAACTGGCTCGGCAGAGATTAGTACCCCTTGGGCGAATGTTCCACACCGTGGCAGGAGAGAAAGCACCTGCCGGCAAAGCGGCCGTCATCGACGAACTCCAGCCGCCCTGTGACGGAATCGGGAAAAACGATGGTGGAGTCGAAATTGATGAGATGGCTGTTATTACGGGCCGAACCCTGCAGCGAAGAAATGCCGTGGGCATCGTGGCAGGCGGAGCAGGGAGTGCGCGCATCGACCACATGCATGGAATGGAACGGGAAGGATCGATCGCGCAGAATCCCATCGCCTGTGTCGCGCTCATGACACTGGTAGCAGAGCGCATAGGCCGAAGCGCTTTCGGGGGTGAAATCGGTTGTCGCGTAACGAGCGAGGAGCAACGGGGCCTGATTCGAGCCATGCACGCCGTTGGGGCCGGAGCCCCCGGCCTTGATGCTCGTATCCGATCCATGACAATCGCTGCAATGCATGATCGAGGCGGTGGTCAGGCCCGGCCTCAGACTTGGGACATCCATGTTCTTCCCGGGTCCGGCGACAGGATGGAACGACACGGCCGAGATCGCAAACTCCAGTCGCGTGTTCGTCTGGGGAATGCGGCGAGGCACCCACGACTGTGCGATGGCATTGTCATCGGCGTGGCACTTGAAGCACACTTCGTACTCGAAATGGGCGGGCGCGATCTGCGCGCCGGACAGATCAACGCCAGCGACGCGGCCCATGTTGGGATGAACTGCGGGCGGGATCGCCGACCCGGGATCCATCGTGTGAGGATCGTGACAATCGGCGCACGTCGCGTGGCCGGGAATCGGGTCGGGCGGATCGACCGGACTGCCGGTGTCATGGACGCTCAGCTTGAGGAGATCGGCAAGGATGTTGGCAGCGCCGCTCACCGAGCCGTCGTGGCAGGTGGTGCAGGTGTTGCTGATTCGGTTCTGGCGCAGGAGGTAGGGGCCGCTCGGCGCTGTGTGGGTCTGGTGGCAACTGCGGCAGTCTTCGTGCGTGCGAACCGAGGTATGCGAGATCGTGTGGCAGCTGCGGCAGAGGGCAGCGTCGTTGTTGGGCATCACCATGAAGCTGCCGTACACGTTGTTGTGCGGCTCGTGGCAGGAGGTGCATTGAAGTTCCTGGTTGGCGTCGAGACGGACTGAATCCGGCAACTGGCTGGGCGGCACAAGGTGGGGATCCTTCGCCACCAGCGACGAGTCGAATCGAAACGAGATGGGGTGATCGTCGGAAAGATCTGTTCCGAGATTGGAGGACCCGGGCGGCAGCGTGGTGATGCCCAGCGCCATCTGGATGATCTCATCGCGCGAGACAACACTTCCAAGGGCGATCGTGCCATCGTGACACGAGAGGCACATCTTCGATGCCCCGGTTGGCTGTCCGGGCCGCGCATCTAGCGCGTTGCTTGAATAGATCGTGTAGGCGCTGACTGGCAGGTTGCGGTTCCAGAGCGGCTGGATCGGCGATGCGTTGTGCGGCGTGTGGCAGAAAATGCACACCTCCTGCTCAGTCGCAGCGCGGACATCGCCCGGTCCGGTCGCGGAGAGATTGTGCGGCGAATCGACGATGCTCTGAATCTGTGCCGAAGCGTGCAGCGACGGAACAACGGCCGCGACCGCCATCACCATGCTTCTCAGCAGCAACGAAGACGACTTCACGGCTGCACCTCCGGTCGATACTGGAACACCTGGACGCGCCGATTGTACGAATCGGCGACCCAGATGCGATCCAGTGAATCGATGGCGATGCCGGAAGGAAGCCAGAACTGGCCGCGCCCGCGTCCTTCTTCCCCAAAGGCGAGCAGGAGAGCCCCACCCGGATCGTAGATCTGGATCGACTCGAAATGGGAATCGACCACGTACAGGTGGCCTTCGCTGTCCAACGCGAGCCCCTTGGGCTGCGAGAAGTAGCCGGGCAGGTCGCCCTTGCTGCCAATCTGTCGAAGGAAGGAATGATCGTGGTCAAAGACCAGAACGCGCGAATTGAGCGTGTCGCTCACGTAAAGTTGTCCCAGGCTGTCAACCGCGACATTGGTGGGGAAGTTGAATTCTCCCGGCCCGGTTCCCCGCCGACCAATCCTCGCGACCGCGGTGCCATCAGACGCGAACACGAAAACCTGGTGCATCTTCGTATCGGCGACGTAAATGCGGTTGCGCACCGGATCGACAGCAATGCCGACCGGGCGCTCGACAATGCCAGCCCCAATCGATCCCAGAAAATTACCCCGCACGTCAAGCACGTGGATGACTCCGGCGACGGGGTCCGACACCAGTAACCGGTCGAGCCAGTCGTATGCGACTCCGACCGGCTGCGCGAAGATCGGCTCGCCTTCTTCAGTCTCGGGGCGCCACTGCTCGTACTTGCGAGATTCGAGGTCGAAGAGGTGAATCAACTGGCCATTACTGTCGCACACAAACACGCGATCGCCACCATCCGTGCAGACCGCAAGCGGTGTCAGCATCGAATGAACATCGTTCTTGCCGAAGAACGCCTCATCCAACTGCTGACCGAAGCTTCTGGCCGGCTTGAGGTCGGCGCTGGTTTCAAGGGCGCCCACGTAGTGAATCCGCGCTGGATCCGGGGGCGGCGGCCAGACCAGGGGATCCCCCAGGGGTTCGAAGAGAACGCCCTTGGGCTGGCCGCAGCCGGCGAGTGCCATGACTGCGACGAGTGCCGCTTCGACGAGATTGACACGTTCAGAATTCACGTCTGATCCCGAGAATGATGGTCTGGAAGGTCGAATCGGTGACGTCGCTCTCGATGAAGGCGTTGCGCAGGCTCCCATAGACCGTTGTCTGCTTGTAGTCCCACGTGAGGTCGAGCTGCTGCTCAAACCCGGTGACATCAACGCCGGCGCTGTCATCCTCCTCGCGCCACAGCAGCAACAGCCGCGCCTTGAGGCGCGTGTCAATCTGTTGGTTCCATACACCCGATATCGTGTTAATCGACGTCTGAATGTCCTCGTTGGTGCGATCGATTTCGTGATGGAGCGCGGTGAACACAAGCGAGCTGCCGAGGCCGAGGGGATACGTGTAATACGCCTCGATCCGGAGCGCTTCGAACGGCGAAAACGATCCGGTGCGAATCTGATACTCGCTTTTGAGCAGCAGCTCCCGCAACTCGTATTCAGCTCCAAACACGAGGTCCTGAAAGTCACTTTCCGGGATGCCGATGAAATCCGTCGTGCTTCGATCCTCGTCCTGTTCGAAGAACCTTCCATAGACACTGACGCCCGTGAGCGCGCCCTCGTCGATGCGGTAGCGGATTGTCCCGCCGGTGCGGGTCGTGTTCGTCGTGCCGCCGGGCTCGGGACCGACGCGATAATCAATCAGGACGGTCTGCCCGTCGCTGATATCCCCGCCCAGCACGCGCCGTATCTCCACATGATCGTCGAACGCCATGACAGTGTAATCGACGCCTTCGCGGAAGATGGTGAAGCCGTCGGCGCTCGTGATGACAATCGAGGCGGGTTCGATGAAGCGGCGCTCGAGAAAGATGAGGCCGCTGACTCCAAACGTGTGGACTTCGTCGACGATTGTCAACGAGCCCCCCTGTTCGCTGTTCTCCTGAAGGGTGTGACCGACATTGGCAGTGGCGGTGAGCTGCCCATAGGGAACGCGCTTGGTGTATTCGAAGCCAAGCGAGCCAAAGATCTGCTCGCTGGTGAATCCGGTCTCCGACACGTCGAGCTTGCTCCCGCCCATCTCAACGTTGGAAATGAGACTCTCGAAGAGATGGTGGCGCAGGCGTGCGGTCCCCAGTTGGAATGTCTGGGTTGAACCCTCGACATCCTGACGATCGAACGTGTAGTCGTACCGGGTTTCGAGGTCCTGAGAATGTAGGAGCAGCAGGGCCTCGGTCCATCGGAGGCGATCGATCGGAAAATCGCCGCTCTGGCTGAGAACCTGCACCGCGCTGCGCAGATTGTGCTCGTCAATATCGCCGAACGAATATGAGTCGTTGATATATGCATCATGACGCTGAAATGAAGTAGTCGGACGGAGTGATCCTGATTCCACGACGTCGTCGAACGTGTAGTCCCATGTCATGAAGTGGGCGGGCGCGAAGTTCACTTGCCCGGAGGCCGCCACAGTGTTCTGCGCGAGGCTGAAATCGAGATCATCGAAGGCGCTCGATTGATCCTGCTCGCGGTGGAAAACCTGCACGCGCATCGGCGCCGTCTCGGAGCGCACGTGAAGGATGCCGCCATATTCCGAGCTCACCGAATCGAGGCTGGGCCCGAACTGCCGGGTGAGGAGCACCTGGTCCTGCTGCGCGTACAGTGTGAGCGGGAGTTCCGCTTCCCTGAGAATGTCAAATAGCAGGTTGTATTCGAGTAGAGACTGCGATGTGCGATCGCGCTGACCGAAAGTATCGCTTTCGATTTCCTCCTGTTCCAGACCGAACCGGCCTGTCATATCGAAGCTGACGAGGTTGGGATGGCCGAAGTAGCCGCTGGTGGCCAACTCGAGTATCTCGCGAAACGTCTGGTCAGTATCGCGAAGTGTTTCGCCGCCGGTTTCTCTCTCATCGTCCTCGTCAACGAAGAGGAAATCGAGGGCGAGCCTGAAATCATCGATTTGAACCGTGTCGAGCTGGGGTCTTTCGCCAATCACGATTGAGTCCCCATCCTGGGCGGCAGCCTGAACCGCGGCCGGTGCGCCCATGGCCGCGATGAGTGCAGCACATTGAAGCAGTGAGGATCCACCAGCATGCTCATGAGTCGCTCGCATTGGTGTGTTCGCGTGCGACGGGGTCTTCGAACGGCTTGAGGAAGAACCGCCCTTCGCCACCGTGCCCGTAATGGCATTCGAGGCAATCGCGCGTGAGGTCGCGGTGGCCGACGATCTCGACGTTGATCGTCCGGGGCGTGTGGCACTTCATACACAGCGAGGGCGCCGGCTCTCGGAGCAGATGGAGCAGCGGCGAGCTGTGCGGCTCGTGACACCAGAGGCATGCCATCCCCGCCACCGCTCCATGCGTGTACCGATGCCGTGACGGGACCTCGCGATGACACTGGAGGCAGATCTCCGCCTCATCGCGCGAAATGAGCAGTTGCTCTGCGGTCTGGTGGCACGCACTGCACTGCTCGGCGGCATAAGGCGAGTGAACGAACTCGACTCTGTCGCCCACGACAACCCCACCCGCAAGCAGCATTGCTTCATCAAGCGGCGGCGGCACGCCATCGAAGAAGAACCTGAGCATGTCGTAATTCTTCTCAGTCACACTGCATCCGATCCAAAGACAGATCCCCAGAAGGACAAGCAGCGACCCGAGCACCCACAGCCACAAGACCGGTCGGCGAGCGGTTCCCTCGGTCCGTTTCGCGTACTTCGGTTGAGGCTCAATTGATGCCATCGCCATCCTCATCCACCGGCTGATTCTCGGGAGCCTGATCTGGACTCATATCGCGCGTTGCCGGCAACCCGGTCAGAGGATCGATCTGCACACCGGGATTGAGACCACTGCGCATTTCGGCCTGAACCGGGAGGATATCCTGCGGCGTCTTCCCCTCGCGCAATTGTCCCAAGGCGTAGATTGACACCTTGTTCGTTCCGAATTGATTCGTGACAGCAACGAGCCGTTCAGCCTTGAAAGCAGGGTGAACGCGATCCTCGAACAGGTCGAGCCCGCTGTTGGCCACAGCCATGCCCGCAGGCAGCTTCATGCTGCCGGGATGGGGCCCGGCTATGCCGAAGAACATCAGCAGTTCGCCCGCGGCGTTGAACATCTGCACGTTGGCGAACGCCGCATCCACAACATAAATGATCCCGTCCTGGTCCACATCGATCATTTTCGGCCGCACGAAGGACCCGACTGAGTCGCCAATCGTGCCGAACGCCAGCAGGAGATTGCCTTCGGGCGAGAACTTCTGTACACGGCAACGGATCACGTCCGTCACATAGACGTTTCCGGCTCCATCAACCGCGACACCGAGCGGTCGCACGAATTGGCCGTCTTCATCGCCGGGGCCTCCAATCGCTCGCTTCTTCTCGCCGGTGAATCGGTCGAGAATTACAACCTGTTGAGATGTGAATTCCGCCACATACATCTCATCGCCATGCACGGCGATGCCGGTCGGCTTGAAGCCCTCATAGCCGAAGGTTCCCACGTGCTGCTCCTGGGCGTTGAAGACCTGGATCACCCCCTTGGCGGCGTCGCTGACGTAGACCAGCCCGTCGGCCGCAATGGCCACGTCCGTTGGGCTCATGAACCTTCCACTGCCGGACAGCCCGAGCACGCGCGTTTCATGCTTGCGCAAATCAAGAATGACGAGCGCGGCGTTTCCAATGTCGCACACGTAGATTTTGCCATCGGCCATCTCGACGCCATAGGGCTTGTTGATGGGAAGGACCTGTCGTTCCTTGCCATAGATGATCTCCTCGAGCTGGCTCGCGGGCGGTTCGACATCGTCGCTGAACTGATATGACGCCACAAACTGCATGCGCGGAGCAGCGGGAAACTGCGGCCAGAAGGCATAGACACCGGAATCAACCTGTTCCCCCTCCGTAGTGCTCCTCGACGCGCAGCCGGCGAGACTGGCGGTGATCCCCAGGATCAGGACCAGAAACCCAGCGGGCCGTGCGCAGGTGAAGCGGCAAGAGAACGTCGCGATCATGAAGCAAGGGTACATGGTGTGAGTCGTCCAGGGCAGGATGTTTGTGTGCAGTGAAAGGGCCGGCCCGCACCGGCCGGCCCATTTTCGCAAAAGGGCGAGATTTTGGAAGCCGATCCGAAACGTCACTTGATGTGGCAGGTGAGACAGAGCGCGCTTCCAGAGTTGCTGATCCTCAACATGTGCTCGAAGTTCCCTCGCTTGTGCGGCTCGTGGCAGGTGGTGCAGCTCACGACTTGGACGGGATTGCCATCCACAATCATGTCTTCCAGGCGAATGCTACTGGGGAACGTGTTCTTGTTTCGGAACCACGAGGGCGGCGGGTCGGGGTAGATCCCCTGGCTGCCCAGCGGATGGTCGTCCTGCAGATCAGTTCCGAGCAGGGCATCGCCGAGGATGTACTGCACGCCCGTGTTGCCACCGAAGCTGTCGAGCGCCACGGTGCCGTCGTGACATGACATGCACAGCACACTGCGGCCGTCGAGATCGTCGGTCGCATTTCCCGAGGTGCCATCGTGCAGCGTGTAGGTCGCGACAGTCAACTCATGGTTCCAAAGCGGGGCTCGCTCCACAGAGGTGATGGAATGGTGCGGGGTGTGGCATGGCTTGCAGATCTGTCCATCCGACCATCCATACGGCGTGAAGTCGTGCGCGCTGCCGACAATATCAGCGCTCGCACCTGTCGAGAGCGTTGCGGCGATGACGCCAATGCCCAGGATGAGGGCTTTGCGGGTCATTGTCGTTCCTCCTTTCGTGTGTCGCCTGGCTCGGTGCGGTGGGTCGGGGCTACAAGCTCCGGTCTGAACGCGTCGGGCTCCAGCGAGGTGCCGCTCGTAGGAACAGGATTGCAAAGTCCGTACCAGCAGGATCGCGCACATCGTCACCGGTTCATTGGATCGTGCAGCGAAGCCCACCAGGCCGCGTTGGCTGGCGTTCCCCACGCTCTCGCTGCGCGCGAACAGGAATTTCACCCCGCACAAAATCATCGACGCCGCGCGCGCCAACTCCCTTTTTCGAGGCCGGTTTTCCCGCCCGAACGGCCTTCATGACGTGCGAATTCTCACGAATGAGAGAGAATCATGTCTGCTTGAAGTTGCTGCGCACTGGGATCATTCGATTTTGCAAGAGGCAGTGCCCCTGCCGCTCTCCATTCGGCTTTTTTCTCCAGCGCCATGCGATTGGCACCACGCTTGCGTAGGTCTCTTGCAGCGATGAGCGACCGCGTCGCCGCCTCGTATCGGAGACCAGCATGAATCACGTCCGAATCAAACTGACCATTGGAGCAATCGCACTGGCCGTCTCAGTCGCACTGCTGGCATTTGCCGGCGTGCGCCAGGGTTTGGTCTATTTCCTGCCTGTGGATGAGTTTCTCGCCGACACAAGCCGTCACAACGATCGCGTTCGCCTGCATGGAACGGTCAGCGATGCCAACTTCGAAGCGAATCCTTCCCTGCTGTCGGCACACTTCGACCTTCTTGGCGAAGCAGGCGGGCGTATTCGCGTGCGCTACGCCGGTGTTCTGCCTGACATGTTCAAGGCGGGCAACGATGTCGTGGTTGAAGGTCGCCTCGCAGAGGATGGCGAGTTCAGCGCTGACACTCTGATGACCAAATGCGCCAGCAAGTATGAATCAACGGACGGCCAGGCGCCGCACGCCGATCCGCGTACCGCCCAAGGGGCACAGCGATGATGAGCTCAATAGGCGAATACTCGATTTCTCTGGCGGTGCTGACGTCGGTCACCGGCGTCTTCGCTGCCCTGGCCAGCGCTCGCTTTGCCTCGCCCGGGTGGCTGGCCGCAGCGCGTTGGTCGATCTGCGTCACCGCGGCCGCGTTCACATCGGCATCCGTCGCCCTGGCTTTGAGCTTCCTTCGCGACGATTTCAGCATTGCGTATGTCGCCAGCTATTCGGAACGCGCCATGGATCTGGGGTACAAGATCGCCGCGGTCTGGGCCGGCCAGGAGGGAAGTCTCCTGCTCTGGGCGTGGATGCTGGCCATTCTGTGTACGATCGCAGTCATTCAGTGTCGCAAGCTCAAGGGCACCGATGCCGCGACTACTGTCGGTGTTCTTGCTGCCGTGTGCGGGTTCTTTGCGGCCCTGCTGCTTTTCGCGGCGAACCCATTTGCAGCGACCGTAGATGTGATTCCGAACGATGGTCGGGGCCTCAACCCCCAATTGCAGAATCCCGGAATGGTCCTGCATCCCCCCCTTCTCTTCATGGGATATGCCGCATGCGCGATTCCCTTCGCGGTTCTGGTGGGCGCGCTGGTTGCCGCTCGCCGCGATAATCACTGGCTGGGGCCAATCCGGCGGTGGCTGCTGGTCGCGTGGCTTTTCCTCACTGCGGGAATTCTGCTGGGTGCGTGGTGGGCCTATGTCGAACTCGGCTGGGGCGGCTACTGGGCGTGGGATCCGGTCGAAAACGCATCGCTCCTGCCGTGGCTGACCGCCACCGCGCTTCTGCACTCAATCATGGTGCAGCAGCACCGCGGGATGTTCAAACGATGGAATGCCTGTCTCCTGGCAGCCACATTCATCCTGTGCATCTTCGGCACCTATCTGACACGCAGCGGCGTTATCAGTTCCGTCCATACGTTTGCGCCATCGTTGATCGGATCGTTTTTCCTGGTGTTCATCATCATCCTGTGCGCAGGCAGCGCCGGCCTGATCGGCCTTCGCTTCCGCTCGCTCGCGCCGGAGCGAAGACTTGAAGGTGTTGTCAGCCGGGAAGGTGCCTTCCTCCTGGGCAACGTCGTCCTCACAATCATAATGCTGGTCGTGTTGATCGGGACGACGTTTCCCATTCTCAGCGGCGTCGTCTTGGCCGAACCGGTCACCGTCAAAGCCGAGTTCTACAACCGCGTGGTGGGGCCGATCGCCATTCTGCTTGTTGGTGTGATGGCGTTGGCGCCTGTGCTGTTCTTCGGCAAGACGGCAGCATCGAAGATCGGCCGCAGCCTCATCGTGCCGGGAATCCTTGCCGCCCTGGTCACGGGAGTGTGCGCCGCGTTCGGAATTCTCAGTCTGTGGGCGCTGGTCTGCATCGCTATCGCGTCCATCGGCACATTCGCCGTCATCGACAACTTCGTCCGATCGTTGTGGGCCCGCCGCAAGAGCACGGGTGAGAACTGGATCACCGCGGCAATGCTCCTCATCGACCGCAATCACCGGCGCTATGGCGGGCAACTTGCCCACCTCGGCACGATGATGATCGTGGTTGGCATTGTTGGTTCAAGTCTCTACAACAGCGAGCGCATCTTTCAGCTTCGTATTGGAGAGCTCGCTCAACTTGGTGATTACTCGCTCACGCTCCAGTCGCTCGATGAGGTCAACGGCGGCAATTACGTCGCGGTGCAGGCCACCGTGGAATTGCGGGAGCCGGATGGGACAGTCAGTGTCCTCACGCCGCAGAAGCGCCTCTATAACAAGTGGCAGGACGAGTTCAATACTGAGGTGGCGCTGCGCTCAACGCTGCGCGACGACATTTACGTCGTGCTCGCAGGGTGGGAGGCGGGGGGAGAGGTGCTTGCAATCCAGGCTCTCGTGAACCCGCTGGTTCTGTGGATCTGGCTGGGCGGATTCGTGATGGTCGGCGGCTGCCTGTTCTCGCTCCTGCCTCGGCTGTGGCCTGCCGGCGCGCGTGCCACGCAACCTGCCCTACCGGTTCCAGTCCGGCGACAGCCGGAAGTGGCTCTTCACCCAGCGATCCCCCAATCCGCGGCACTCCCCGAGGTGACGACATGATGCGGATCATCTCAACCATCATCGCGATCTGTGTGATCACACCGACCCTGTGGGCAGCCCCCCCACAGGAATCTGCTCCACCGCCTGCCTCCAGCGGCGACAAGTTCCCCGTTCCGGGCGGCGACAACGCCGCGACCGGAAGTCTGGGTATCAAGGCCGTGCAGGGGACGCCCGGAGGCCCGGCAATCCTCGGACAGAGAGTCGAGATCGATCTCTTCCACCGCGGCACGCTCTTTGAGCAGATGACGGCGACACTCGATGAACATGGCGTCGTCGTTCTTGAGGGCCTTCCCATCGACATGGGAATTCAACCAGTCGTGCGCGTTCTCTACGGCGGCGTCGCCTATCAGCAACAGGGTGAAGTGATGGACTTGACCCGTCCGCAGCAGATGCTGGAAGTTGTCTGCTACGAACTGAGCCCCGAAGCGCCACCGTGGCGAGTAGCGATGCGGCATGTGATGATCGAGCACGCACCGGAAGGCGCACGGGTGACGGAGGTTGTTGTCATCGAGAACCCCGCAGAAGTCACCTGGGTGGGAGTTCCTGACGCCGTCTCAGGACGATCTCTCACCGTTCCCTTCGCACTGACTGAGGCCGCGAAAGACGTGCAACTCGGCGCGGGGTTCCACGGGTGGTGCTGCACGGCGATGGAGTCGGGCCGACTCCAGAGCAACATGCCGCTGGTGCCCGGGCGCAGCGAGTACAGCTTCAGCTATCTCGTCCCTGGGAGAAGTGGAACGGCCCAACTCGACATCACCGCTACAGCTCCAACCGACCACATGATGGTGATCGTGCCCGAGGACATTTCGATCACTGAACCAGATTCGCTTGTCCTCGGCGGCACCGACATGATCGCCGAGACTCAGATTCGTTATTACACGGCCAGCGCGTGGAAGCCGGGGCAGACCGCCCGGGTTGAACTCACCGGACTCTCTTCGCTGGCTGCACCCGCCGAAGCGGAACCAGCCGCAAGCTCTGCCAAAGTGATCGCCATCATCGGTGGCGCGCTCATCGTGTTTGTCGGTGCGGCCATCCTGTTCCGACGAGCCCCCAAGCAGCCACAAGCCGCAACGGAGGGTCCATGACGCTGGCCCTCTCCAGCATTGAAGTGCCCGTTGCGTCGTGCGTTTGCGCCACGGCCGCTGTGAGCGTGCGAGGTCTCGGGAAGACGATTGATGATCGCGACATTCTCGACGACCTGACCTTCGAGGTGCCCGAGGGATCATTCGTGGCCCTGCTGGGCGCAAATGGCGCAGGCAAGAGCTCGCTGCTGAAGATATTGGCGACCCTGATCCCACCTTCGCGCGGGGAGTTGCAGCTCTTTGGCGCGGCCGTGCGGAGCGATGCCACGGCCCTTCGTTCGCGCATTGGATTGATCGGTCACGCACCGATGCTGTACCGCGATCTTTCGGCTCTGGAAAATCTCATCCTCTTCGGTCGGCTTTACGGCGTGGCGGATCCGCGACAGAGGGCGGAGCAGCTCCTGGACTATGTGGAACTGTCACATCGCGCCTCCGACTCGATCAAGACATTCAGCCGCGGCATGGTGCAGCGGGCCGCAATTGCGCGAGCGCTGATGCATGATCCGGACCTCCTTCTCGCGGATGAGCCGTTCTCCGGTCTGGATGCTCCCTCAGCGAACGCGCTCGAGCGCCTCCTGAAGCGACTCCATGACGAAGGGCGCACCATCATCCTGGCCAACCATGATCTGAGTCAGAGTCTTGCAATCGCCCAGCGCGCCATCGTTCTGCGTCGAGGCCGGCTGGTCATGGATGCACCGGTGGGCGATCTCACACAGGCAGAGATTCTTGCGGAGGTGTCGGCCACATGATTCAGATCGCCAGACATGTCGTTCTGCTTGCGGCCAAGGACCTGCGTATCGAAGCGCGCGGCCGACAGACCGTTGGCCTCGTCATCGTTCTGGGCATCCTCATCATCGTCGTTCTGGGAATGGGCCTCGGGGCCGGACAACCCATGAGCGGTTTCGGGGCATCCTCGATCCTCTGGGTCGCCTACCTCTTTGGCGGAGTGCTGTGCTTCGAGAAGACGATGTCTGTCGAACGTCACGACGACGCTCTCAGCGGGCTGCTGCTCGCCCCCATTGATCGCAGTGCAATTTATGCGTCGAAGCTGCTGACCAATCTCATCCTGATGTTTTCGCTGGCGCTGGTCGTCACGCCGGTCGCGATCATCCTCTTCCGCTTCGATCTCTCCGCACACCCGCTCGGATTCGCGTTCGTGATGGGCGCCGGGATGGTGGGTTTCGCCGCCGTGGGGACGCTGTTCGCCGCCGCGGTGAGTTCGACGCGCCTGCAGGGCGGACTGCTTGCCCTCCTGGTCTTTCCGCTGTGCCTCCCGGTTGTCGTCACCTCGACACAGCTGATGCGAATGCTCTTTGCCGAAGGTGGCTCACTCGCCTCGGGTGGTGTCGCCACGCTCATCGCTTTCGATCTCATGTATCTCGTTGCAAGTTGGCTCGTTTTCGAGCAAGTGCTCGAGCCCTAGGAAGCAATCATGACCAATCGAACAACATACGCGACATCGATCTACTGGATGATCACCATCATGGCCTTCTGCGCGACGCTCGCCATGCTGGTGTTCTACACGCCTGTCGAAGCGACCATGGGACCGGTGCAGAAGATCTTTTATATTCACCTGCCGGTGGCCCTCTGCACGTTTGTGGCGGCCTTCGTCGTATTCATTGCCAGCATCGGTTATCTCTGGCAGCGCATGATGTGGTGGGATGACCTGGCCGCTGCTGCGGGAAAAGTGACTGTGCTCTTCTGCGGAGTACTGCTCGCCACCGGCATCATCTGGGGACGCAGCGCATGGGGCCAGTGGTGGACGTGGAGCCCCCGTCTCACCTTCAGCCTCATCCTCTTCCTGCTGTACGTCGTGTATCTCATGATACGGCCTGCCATCGAGGCGCCGCAGCGGCGCGCCGTGGTGAGCGCGGTGTACGGCCTGGCTGCGTTCTTGGACGTGCCCCTGGTGTATCTGTCGGTACGACTCATGCCCGACATTCATCCCACTTCGATCGCGCTTGCGCCTGAGATGAAGATCACCCTTCTGACATGGTTTGTGCCGGTCGCCATGCTCATGGCCGGCCTCATTCACGCGCGGTTCCGGCTGAACCGCGCAACGCGCTCCGCCGAAGAGCAACGACGCAGTGAACCACGGCGTGTTTCCAACCTCGCGCCAAACATGGGAGCATCCCTGTGAACGACAGCACACCCTATCTCTACCTCGGCTATGCCGTCGCCCTCGTCCTGCTGTGGGGGTATGCCATCTCGCTTTTCCTCGCCGGCCGCGCGTTGCGGCGCCGCGGCAGCGCCTGACAATCTCTCATCCGCGCTTCAACGTATCGAAGGAGTTCACGATGCGAATCACTCACGCTGCCGCTGTTCCGCTCCTTGCGGTGACCACCGTGTTGACGGCGCCTCTGATTGCGGACCCGCGCCAGGATCTTCCTCCCGGCCATCCGCCAACGCAGGTCGAGCCGCCACTCTCCACGGCGAATCCCGAGGATGTGGCGACGATCGATACCATCGTCAACGCATATTACGAGACGATCTCGGGCGCGGCCGGCGAAGCACGCAACTGGGATCGCTTTCGCTCGCTCTTTTTCCCTCTTGGCCACTTTGTCACCACGCGAACGGTCGGCGACGTTCAGATGCCGTACATCCTGTCGCCCGACGAGTTCATTCTGGGCAACAGCAGCTACTTCGAAGGCGGGGGTTACTTTGAGAGCGAGATCTTCCGGCAAGTCGATTCGTTCGGGCGCATCGCTCATGTGCTCACCACCTACGAGTCACGGCGGAACAAGGATGATGCACCATACTCGCGCGGTCTCAACAGCATTCAACTCCTGAACACCGGCGACCGCTGGTGGATCATTTCGATCATGTGGGATTACGAACGTCCGAACGGCGACACCCTTCCGTCGAAGTACCTGGGGAGCGGCGGGAATGACGGGTGAAGATCTTGCAAGGGCATCGAGGGCTTCGATGGAACGACTCGATGAACGCAGCGTACAGCACATGGAGCAACCATCGTCTTCGATGGCGGATGTACTCGTCGCCTGGATGATCATCCCGGTTTTCCTGGCGCTAGTTGGCTGGTTTTCGTTGGATGTTGATCTCACTGACACGCCTGATGCACCCACGGTTCAGGTTCCCGCCTCGCTGGTTTCCACAGCGCCCTTGCGTGTAATCATTCGAGGCGCTCCCACGATCAAGGCGGGCGGCTTTGACCTTCGCTGTTCTGAATGCCACCGTCTGTTCCCCTCGAGAGTTGATGCGCGCTCGACGATGGCGCAGCACCGGCACATCGTGCTCAATCACGGCCTCAACGACCGCTGCCTCAACTGCCACGATCAAAGTGACCGCAACCGCCTGCGCCTGCACGATGGCTCGACGGTCCCATTCGATGAAGCACAGGACCTCTGCTCAAACTGTCACGGGCCGACCTTTCGCGACTGGGAGCGCGGGATGCACGGCCGCACCAATGGTTATTGGAATACAGACTTGGGCGAACAGCGCCGACTGACGTGCACCGAGTGCCACAACCCGCACTCGCCTGACATCCCTCCCATGACACTGCTGCCGGGCCCGAACACGCTCCGCATGGGAGAACAAGGCCAACACGACGGCACGGGCGGTGGTGGAAAGCGAAATCCGCTTCGACAGTGGAATGTCGGGGGCGACGACCTCCCCAGCCGGGAGTTCCCGTGATGCAACTTCCTGTACTCGACAATTCTCGATTTGGTGGCGGCCGCGGGGAGTTCCAACAGCGACGGGATCGACCCGAGGTTTCGCGCCGCCGATTCCTGCGCACCGGGCTTGCGGCAGGCAGCGGGCTGGCGGCGCTGGCCGCGGCTGCCAGCCCGCTGTCGCGACTCGCCGGTGTCGATCACGATGTGTTCGCCAACTTCTTCCAGAAACACTACAAGGCGATGTCACGCGCAGAAATCGACAGCGCGCTTGAGCGCATCCGCCGCGATGTCGGCCGGCGCTATGGCGTCGCCGCAACGGTGCAGGACGTCCGGCCGCTCGACGGAGTGGAGTTCGTGTATGCGCTGAACCTGAGCCGATGCAACGGCAACCGCCGCTGCGTGCACGCGTGCGTCAAGGAGAACAACCAAAGCCGCTCACCCGAGATGCAATACATCCGCGTGATCGAAATGCCCAAAGGAACTCTCGATGTTGAACAGGGGAACCACCACTTTGATTCCGAGGCCGTCCCGGATCAGGAACATTACTACCTCCCCGTGCAATGCCACCAGTGCGCCAACCCACCCTGCGTGAAAGTGTGCCCTGTCGAAGCAACCTGGCAGGAACCGGATGGCATCACCGTGATTGACTATGACTGGTGCATCGGCTGCCGCTACTGCGAAGCAGCGTGTCCATACTGGGCACGCCGATTCAACTTCAGCGATCCTGTCATCCCCAGCGATGAGCTGAACCCCGACATGAGTTATCTCTCCAACCGCCCGCGCAGCAAGGGCGTGATGGAGAAATGCACGTTCTGCCTGCACCGCACGCGTCAGGGCCGACTTCCGGCATGCCTCGAAGCCTGTCCCACAGGAGCCAGAAAGTTCGGCAATGTTCTGGATCCCGACAGCGAAGTGTCCCAGATTCTGCGGACCAAGCGCATCTTCGTGCTCAAGCAGGAGGTCGGCACGCTGCCGCGCTTCTTCTATTATTTCGATGAGCGATATCCCAGATCGGGCGAAGCAGATACGGCAGACGATTCACACGACAAATCCGTGAAACATGGAGGCACGTCATGATTCGCGAGTACCTCCAGTTTTTGTGGCGGTCCTTTCGTGTGAGTTTCGTGGGCGATTGGCGCTATCACCTCTGGATGCTGGTGTTGACAGTCATCGCTCTCCTCGGCCTGAACGCGTACTGCCGCCAGTTTGTAGACGGCTTGATTACGACGGGAATGACCGACCAGATCTCGTGGGGCTTGTACATTGCGAATTTCACGTACCTCGTAGGTGTAGCGGCCGCGGCGGTGATGCTGGTCATTCCAGTGTACGTCTATCGCAACCGCGAGCTGCATGACCTCGTCATCTTTGGTGAGCTGCTCGCGGTGGCGGCCATCATCATGTGCCTGCTCTTCGTGACGGTGGATCTCGGGCGCCCCGATCGATTTCACCACTTGCTTCTCCGGTTCAACTTTCCGATCTCAATGCTGACCTGGGATGTTCTCGTCCTCAATGGATACCTTGCGCTCAACCTGCACATCTGCGGCTACCTGATCTACTGCCGTTACCGGGGAAAGCACCCGAGCCGCCTCTTCTATATTCCATTCGTGTTCATCGCCATCGTATGGGCGGTGAGCATTCACACGGTGACGGCCTTCCTGCTGGTAGGGCTGGGCGGCCGCCCGTTCTGGAATCAGGCAATCATCGCGCCGCGGTTCATTGCCTCGGCTTTCGCCGCGGGCCCGGCCATCATCATCCTCACACTTCAGGCAATCGGCCGCTTCAGCAGTTATGAAGTGGCCCGCCCGGCGCTGATGACCCTGCGCCAGATCGTGCTCGTGGCGCTCACGATCAACATGTTTCTGCTGATCAGCGAGCTCTTCACCGAGTTCTACACCGACTCGGCTCATGCCGCATCCGCACGCTATTTGTTCTTCGGCCTTCACGGACATCACGCGCTGGTTCCGTGGATATGGACGGCGATCGCCTTCAACTCCATCGCGCTCGTGCTGCTCTACTTGCCGGCATCTCGCGGCCTCAAGATTCTCGATCTCGCGTGCGTGCTCCTGATCATCGGCATCTGGATCGAAAAGGGCATGGGGCTGATCGTTCCCGCATTCATTCCCTCGCCGCTCGGGGAGATCGTTGAATACGCGCCCACGGTCAACGAAGTGCTCGTATGCCTCGGCATCTGGGCGTTCGGGGCCCTGATCTACACGATATTTGTTCGCGTGACCATTCCAGTGCTGTCCGGCCGTTTGCGGGCGGATCAGCCAATCGATGACATTTTGTACGAATTCTCGCAGCCTGATCGGGCGAAGGAATTGGCCAGAGGAGATCTCGCATGAAACGCACCCTCACCACGTTCGTGGCGTTTGGCATTCTGTTTTCTTCGCCCGTGGGGGCACAGCAGCAGTTGGAATCCACAGAAGGCGGGCCATTCGGACTCCCTGTGCTCAGCGAGGCATCGAAGGCATGTGTCGAGTGCCACCAGAAGGAGAGCCCGGGGCTGTATGAGCAATGGGGCGATTCCATGCACTTCCGGGCCAACATCGGCTGCTACGAATGCCACGCCGCAGAGCCGGGCGATCCGGATGTCCTGCGCCACTACGACCATGACATCTCGATCATCGTGAGCCCCCGTGATTGCGCACGGTGTCATTCGCACGAAGTAGAAGAGTTCGAGGCGTCACACCACTCCAAAGCCGCGCGCATACTCGGTTCGCATGACAACGTGCTGGCCGAAGTTGTCGAAGGGAATCGTGGACTGAAGACGCCGGGCTTTCCCATGGGAACATCCGCCGCCGCCGTGACGGGTTGCTGGCAATGTCACGGCTCGCAGGTCAAGGTCCTGCCTGGTGGCCGTCTCGATCCGGCGACGTGGCCGAACACCGGCATTGGCCGGCTGAACCCGGATGGATCAGAGGGTTCGTGCTCCGCCTGCCACACCCGCCATACCTTCTCTGCGGCACAAGCGCGCTTTCCCCAAACCTGCGGCCGGTGCCACATGGGGCCGGACCACCCACAGAAGGAGGTTTATGAGGAATCTAAGCACGGTATCGCGTTCTTCACCAACGTCGAGAAGATGAACATGAACTCGCCGAAATGGATTGTTGGCGAAGATTACTCAGCCGCGCCCACGTGTGCCACGTGTCACATGTCAGCGACGGCCCACCAACCGGTCACACACGATGTTGGCCTGCGCATCAGTTGGAACAATCGTCCCGTGACTTCAATCCGACCAGAAATCGCGGACGCCGAAATGGATCTTCCCGGAGCCGACATCTCCTGGCAGACGCGTCGCGAGAACATGCAGGACGTCTGCCTGAACTGCCACAACAAGCAGTGGATTGACAATTTTTACGTGCAATACGACGGGTTGGTTGCGCTGTACAACGACAAGTTCGCCACACCCGGCGCGGAGTTGTATGAACTGGCAAAGCCGCTGCTTCAGCCACAAGAGTTCGCCAACCAACTCGATTTCATCTGGTACGAGATATGGCACCACGAAGGCCGCCGGGCCCGTCACGGCGCCTCGATGATGGGGCCCGACTTTACGCACTGGCACGGCATGTACGAAGTCGCGAAACGCTGGTACAGCGAATTCATCCCCGAGCTTGAGGACCTGATTGCGGAGCATCGGACCTCGACTGATCCTGAGAAGGTCAAGGCCGCTGAGGCGCTTGAAGCGAAGCTGCGCGCTGTGCTTGAAAGTGAAGACCACAAGTGGTTCATCGGTCAGATGGACCCGGAGGAGGCGCAGCGGCGGAAAGAGGCTGCGGAAGAGTTCAGGAAGCGATACCAGCGATGAACGAGGAGGCGGTGCAGACACCGATTCAACGTGAGAGGGAAGATCTCCTGGCGGACGCCCATCGCGCTCTCGTCGCTCACCTCGTGAGCAAGGCGCAGGCGGCCAGACATCGCTACGGCAAACTCGATGGCGAGTCGATCCTCCGGTTGCTCGCCGATCCATCCGTCGTGCGACGACCGGTCACGCTGCACTTCGATCGAGCCCCCCTCCAACCGGGCGAACTGGCGTTCGCGAGCCCGGTCGGATTCCATGCGGGCGACGGATATGCCCTCATTGTTCACCCATGGCTCGAGGCACGACCTGAATGGCTCCCACTCGTGGTGGCACTGCACATCCCGCTCATCAACTATGGGCCGGTCATCGAGGAAGATCAGGCAATCGAGTACGGCGCTGCGTTGCTTGGAATGACTGCCGACGCCTACTATGAAGCTCTTTGCGTTCTGCTGGACGCCATTCAAGATGAGGATGAATCGTGAAAGTGGATGCTCGTGGCTCCACGCGTTGAGTCGATCGGACCGAATGCCAGCCGTTCAAACAGAGAATCCCAACCCGCCAGGGACCGAGCCTTCCGAGAGGGGGGTTCCCAAGACAATCCTCCTCGCGGAGGATGAGCCGATCCTCCGCCAGACCATCGCCAGACTGCTCGAGGAGGAGGGGTACACCGTCCTTCAGGCCGCCAACGGCGCGGAGGCCTATGCCCTCGCCATCGAGCGATCCGTAGACCTCGTTCTTTCCGATGTGCGTATGCCGGAGGTGGACGGGATTCGTCTGCTTTCCCAGATTCAGCAACTGGCGCCGGAAACTCCGGTGATCATGGTCACCGCTTTCGGAACCATTGACAGCGCCGTCGACGCAATGCGGCGCGGCGCATGGGATTACCTGCTCAAGCCGGTCCAATTCGATGATCTGCTCCTCAAGATCGAACGCGCCGTCGAGTTCCGCGATCTCTCAAGGCATCGGCGGATTGCAACGGACCAATTGGCGGAGGGGAGCACTTTTCACAACCTCGTCAGCGAATCGCCTTCGATGCGCGTGCTGTTCGAACAGGTCCGCAAACTGTCGCAGGTGAAAAGCAGCGTGCTGATTGTCGGGGAATCGGGCACCGGCAAGGAACTCTTCGCGCGGGCGATCCACTACAACGGCGTCACGCGCGCCAAGCCGTTCATGGCAGTCAACTGCGGGGCCATCCCTGAATCTCTCATTGAATCGGAGCTGTTCGGACATCGCAAAGGCGCCTTCACCGGCGCCATCCGCGACAAGGTGGGGTTCTTCGAAGCGGCCAACCAGGGCACGATCTTCCTCGACGAAATTTCAACGCTTCCAAAGAACGTCCAGAGTTCCCTCTTGCGCGTCCTGGAAGAGCGCGTGGTCGTCCCGGTGGGCGACACCCGGCCGCGACCCATCGACGTCCGCGTCATTTCCGCGTCGAATCAGGATCTGGAGCAAATGGTTGCGAAGGGCGAGTTCCGCGAGGACCTTCTCTATCGGCTCAACGTGGTGAAGCTCTGGCTTCCGCCTTTGCGCAAGCGTCGTACAGACATTCCGCTCCTCGTCACGCACTTTCTCGAGAAGTATTCTCGCGAAATGAACAAGCAGGTCCATGGACTGACCAACTCCGCCATGCGGGCTCTGATCAGCAATGAGTGGCGCGGCAATGTCCGCGAGCTGGAGAACGTCGTTGAGCGCGCCGTCATCTTCGCGGATGGCCGCGAGATTTCCATTGAAGATCTCCCCTTCACGACACCCGAGTCCGTCGATATCTCAAGCGATGATCTCAAGGCCGCGATGGCACAATTCGAACGCCAGTATATTGTTCAGTGCCTCAAGGGCAACCAGTACGACAAGACCAAAACGGCGCAAACGCTGGGCATCGGCGTCTCCAGTCTCTACCGGAAACTTGAGGAGCTGAATATCCCCAAATCGCCGCCTGATGCCGGCGCATCGGGCGACGCCTGATCTGCCGTGACAGGGTCGAGAACCGATCGTTCCTTGGCTTCCCAAGATTGGGAACGCCAGCTCTGAACCCCCCACCAGAAGCGGGCAAAGTCCGGGGATTGACGGATTCACGGTGAACCGAGCACGCCAAGCGATCTGGCGCAGGTTTTGTAGCAGGTGGTGTATGACGCGGGCGTTTCGCCTGCCAAACCACCCATGCTTCGACGGAAACTTTTGATCATTCTCGGAATCCTTGTGGGCTCGTGGCTCATCGCCGCCGTCGTCGCGATTCTGTTCCTGAACAGCGTGCTGCTGAAACTGGATCGCGTCAGCACAAACTCCCACGAGGCGGGTGAGCAAACTCTGGGACTCGCAACGGCCGTGAGCAGCGCGGAGACCCTGCTCATCCGTGCCGAGCGGGGAGCGGAGTTCCCCGAAGCGCCCTCCGACGTGGCGGCCGAGTTGAAGGTCACACTGAGCATGCTGAGGGATTCCCGGTTGATCCCCTCGAACGATCCCCTCAGCGAGCGAATGGCCGCGGGCCTGCGACAATTGCTCGAATGGGTGGAAGCGGCCGGGACTGCGCCGGTGGAAGCTGGAGGCGCTCAGAGCCTGCAGCCCAACGTACGGCTCGTCATCCAGAGCCCGTTGCACGCAGACATGGAGGTGTACTCACAGCGCCTGCACGACACGATCCAGGCGCAGCACGGGGCGCTCGTCGTGCGCTTCCGCGCCGTTGCGCTCGGTCTGGGAGCGACCTTTCTCCTCCTGATCAACGGATCGATCTTGATGCTCATTCGAGCGGCGACGACCATCGTCCAGCCCGTCGAGCAATTGGTGGAAGCCAGCCGACGACTCGCCCGGGAGGAGTTCGACAGCCGGGTCGATATCGACCGTGTCGATGAATTCGGGGAGCTGGCCCGCGCCTACAACTCGCTTGCGGGCGCCCTGGCAAAGAACGAGGAGCGAAAGATTGAGATGATGCACCAGGTCGCGGCGACGCTCAATCACGAACTCAACAACGCCATTTCCATCATTGATATGCAGCTGCGGCTGATGTCACGAAGGAGCGCGCCGGACGAAATGCGCGATGAGCCGCTCCGCCAGATCCACGCTACACTGGCACGCATGACCCGCACGGTCGCCATGCTCAAGGACGTGAGGCGCATCGTACTTGCCGATTACGCCAGCGGAATGAAAATGCTTGATCTGGAACGATCGGTCGAGTGTGATGAACTGCCAACCGGGTCGTCGGTCGTAACAGCGCCCGCGGGAGATGTGACCGCGCCGCACACCATTCGCGTATGAGCGTCAGCCTTGAAATCGATCGACGATTTTCTCTCCTGAGCGAACTTCGCTGGCTGGTACGGCTGCGCTGGATGGCCGGCGCAGCGGTGCTCGCCGCCGCCCTCGGGAGCGCACTATTCACAAGATGGTCCGAGACGCACACGTGGATGGCGGTGCTGGGTCTGACCATCCTTTTCGTGAACCTCCTTTTCGACCGAACCGGACGGATACTGGCCCGGCGCGAGCCACACATGGGGAGACTGGCTGTTTTCGGCTGGACGCAACTGCTGATCGATCTTGTCGTCCTCACCCTCATGATCGTGTGGACCCGCGGGATCCAGAGCCCGCTGCTGGGCGTGTTTGTGTTGTACATGGTCTTCGCCAGTTTGCTGCTTCCGCCGTTCCGCGTGGCGCCGTATGTGGCCGCGATCATCTCCGCCTTGCTCGTGGCTGTAGGGCTTTGGCTGACGGACCAATGGCCGAACGATCAGACGCAGCTTCAAGTCGGGCTGGGGTGGTTGATCGTGCTCTTCCTTGCATCCTATCTGGCAAACCACATCACCAGTGAGCTGCGAGATCGCATGGGCGATCTGCATCGCCAATTCGGCTTGAATCGAAGCATCGTTGAGACCGCGGTCGATGCGATCATCCTGATCGATGAGCATGGGATCATTCAAGCAGCCAACCCAGCCGCGCACGAGATGCTTGGTTACGCGCACGGGGCTCTGGCGGGAAGCAACGTATCGAGACTGATGCCGGAGCCGTACGCGCGTGAACACGACGATTATCTCGTGCGCTACATTCGGACCGGCGAGGCCAGGATCATCGGCATCGGTCGGGCCGTCGAGGCGCTGCGGACCGATGGCACACGAGTGCCGGTCGAACTGGCCGTGAGCGAAGTGATCGACGGCGGAAGGCGCTTCTTCACGGGGATCCTGCGCGATGTCAGCGAACGTCAGCGCGACCATGAGCGCCTTCAGGAGTTGAACCAGCGCCTCGTTCGTCAGCAACAGGCGCTGGTGCAGCACGAAAAGATGGCGGCCATGGGACGCATGGCGGCCGGCGTGGCCCACGAAATCGCCAACCCTCTCGCCTGCATGGACAGCGTTCTTCAACTCGAGCGACGCCGCCAGAGCGGCATCGCGTCGGAGACGCTGCGCATCCTGCGCGAGCAGGTGAGCCGCATCCATCGCACCATTACCGATATGACGCACTATGCCCACCCCAATGAGACGGCATGGGAGCGGACGTCAGTGAACGAACTCATCGACACCGCGCTGGAGATGGTGCGATTCGATCACCGCATCCGGGATGTCAAGGTGGAGCGCGAGTTCACGCCCGATGCCGGCGAAGTGGTGATCATGCCTCATGAGCTCAGGCAGGTTCTGGTGAACCTGCTTGTGAACGCGCTCGATGCCGTCACCGATATTCCCTCGCCCCGGCTCACGGTTCGCTCCCTCACACTCGGCACGGATACGGTGCGTATCGAAATCGAGGACAATGGCTGCGGGATTCCGCTGGAAGATCAGAGCCTGATCTTCGACCCGTTCTTCACCACCAAGCCGGTGGGCCATGGGACCGGTCTGGGTCTCGCGATCTCCTTCAGCATTGTCGAACGTCACGGCGGCCGCCTGGCTGTGCGCAGCGCCCCGGGGGCGGGCGCCACATTCTCAATCGACCTTCGCCGAAACGGGCCCGCGTCCAGCGGTCGAGAGGAACAGCCGGCAGCCATTCCTACAGGTGAGAATCGGGGTGCGGATGCCGACAGCATCGGGCCAGAAGCGGGCTGAAACCGGGTTGAAACCCTTGTTCTCATGGCACGACCTGTGCACTCCACTCTGGGGGTGAAACTCCACCCCGGTGAGGAGTGTTGACCATGAACGACTCTTGGAAGGGCGGGGCAAGACAGTGGAGGCGAAATGGCCGCAGGATGGCCGCGCTCGGTGGATCGCTCTTCCTGATGGCGTCGCTGCCGGGGAGGGCAGTCGCCCAAGGGGTCGAAAAGCCGACGGAGGCGACCCTCTCCTGCACGGGCGCTCAGTGTCATGCCTCGTTTGTTGGTCGCAAGGTTGATCATCCGCCGCGGGCTGAGGTTCAATGCGATACATGCCATGAATATGCCTCGACAGAACAGCATCTGTTCCGGCTCACCACCCCGAAGCGCGATCTGTGCACGCGCTGCCATTCGCTGAAACTCGATGCTGTCATCCATTCGCCTGTGGCCGAAGGAGACTGCACTGGCTGCCATGATCCCCATGGGTCCGATCATCCGACCATGCTGCTGGCCGAGAATGCAGACGGCCTCTGTCTCACTTGCCACGACAAAGGCCTCTTCGACCGCGCCTTCGTGCACGGGCCCGTCGCGGTCGGTGCATGCGTGGTCTGTCATGAACCGCACTCAAGCGGCAATCCGGATCTGCTGACCACGGCTCCCAGCCGGCTCTGCATCGACTGCCATTCGGAAATGGAACCCAAGGGTGCCGCAGGTCGGCATCAGCACAAGCCGCTCGAAGACGGCTGCACATCCTGCCACAGCCCGCATGCATCCGATGCTCGATTTCAGCTCATTGCGGACACGCCCAACCTCTGCTTTTCGTGCCACACCGGCACCAAGTCCGACCTCGAGGGATCAGCGCTGACGCATGGTCCTGTGACTGAGCCAGGCGGCTGCACGGAGTGCCACAACCCGCATTTCACATCGCTGCCGCGATTACAGCGGCAGGTTCAGCCTGACCTCTGCCTGAAATGTCACAGCGAGGAGGTGGTCACAAGCGATGGAACGCCGCTCGCGAATATGGCCGCGCTACTTGAGGAGAACCCCGATCATCACGGTCCGATCCGCGATGGTGGCTGCACCGCGTGTCATCAGCCGCACGGATCGGCGCACCCGCGCCTGCTGCTGAAGGAGTATCCCGCCGAGTTCTACGCACCCTTTGCGATAGAAAGGTACGACCTCTGCTTCAGTTGCCACGTCTCCGATCTGGTGAAGGACAAGTCGGGGCGCGGGTTGACGCAGTTCCGCAACGGCGACCTCAATCTGCATTGGTTGCATGTCAATCAGGAAAAAGGCCGCACGTGCCGGGCCTGCCACGAGGTCCACGCCTCGCAACGACCATTCCACATTCGCGAATCGGTGCCTTTCGGCAGCGGCGGCTGGATGCTCGCGATCAACTACACCCGGACAGATGATGGCGGCTCGTGTCTCCCCGCCTGCCACAAGCAGCGCGGCTACGGCCGGACAACACCTGCTCCCGCTGAAATCGCTCCCTCGGCCGAAGGATCATGATCATGACAAGTCGAACATGTCGATCGATGCGCTCGTGGCCCGTTTCCGCAGTAGTGGCTGTGTGCTTCGCCGCTTTCGCTTCTGCCGGTCCGCTGCCATCTGCCGACCTGAAGCGAGGCGATGAAGCCCCCCTCATCGTCGCCACCGCCATCGACGGCCTTCAGGTCGATCGCGACCTCCTGCACGACCGCGTCCTGCTCATCTCGTTCGGCGAGACCGGCCAGGAAAAGAGTGAGGAGGCATGGCAGCAAATCAGCGCTCTGCTCGAAGATGAAACGCTGCGCGATGCGCCGATCACGTGGATCGTCGTGCTCTCCAAGGGCAGCGAACCGGCCAAGTTCAATCACCCCATCACTGAAGGGCCGAAGCCGATCATCATCCATGACGCCGGTCGCGAGCTCTTCGGCGCCTTTGAGGTGATCGTCCTCCCGAGCGCGGTGGTCGTCGATCGCGAAGGAAGGGTTGCACACGCGATGAGCGGTCTCACGAGCCGCTTCGACGACAACCTCCGCGATGCCATCGATTTCGGGCTGCAGCGAATCAGCGAATCGGAGTTTGACCAACTCCTGCATCCCGCGCCAGAGGCAGAGCCAGATCAGGCCGCCCTTCGGTCTCAGCGTCATGCCCATCTCGCCGATCGCCTCGTGCAGCGCGGCATGCCCGAGATGGCGGAAAACGAATACCGCCTGGCTATCGAAGTCGATCCGCAGAATATTGCGGCACGTCTTGCGCTGGCACGATTGCTGCTGAACCGCGCGGCCATCGATGAGGCTGAAGCCCACCTTCGCAATGCGCTTGCCGCCGATGCAGAATCCACAGATGCCGCACTCGGAATCGCTGAAATCGATGTGGCGCGCGGCGGCGATGCCCTCGAGGAGGCCCAAACTATCACCACAGCGATCATCGCAAGGGAGCCTGAGAACGCACGAGCTTACTACGTAAATGGTCTCATCGCCGAGAAGTGCGGCGACGCGGCCGCCGCGATGCAGTCATTCAAAGAAGCCGCCACGCTGCTCTTCGCGGAGCGCCAGCGCGCGGCCTGGTTGTCGAGTGATGAAGAATCGTCCACTAGTGCAGTGGAGAAGGAGTGATCTCGATGTTTCGGCGACGCAAGGACAAGCCTCGCCGGACTCTTCGGCAGCGGCTCCTGCGCTGGCTGATCGTTCTTCTTGTGATTGGGGCCGTTGGTGCTGTCCTCAGCGTGGAGGTGACTAGCCACAGCAAGTTCTGCTCCAGTTGCCACATCATGACGCCGTTCTATGCGTCGTGGTCGCATGATGTGCACTCGGATGTCCAATGCGTCGAGTGCCATATTCCTCCCGGTGCCACCAACTACGTCGCCGCCAAACTCAACGGCCTCGGGCAAGTCGTCGATGACTGGCTGAACCGCACGTCGACCAAGCCGT
>Ga0326597_10000156_pt1 | contig 125788 bp, 120 predicted proteins | sample RVTome_12_FD_203789 | JGI IMG/M metagenome (GOLD analysis project Ga0326597, IMG submission 203789) | Soil microbial communities from uranium-contaminated site in the Upper Colorado River Basin, Wyoming, United States - RVT100D185 | ecosystem: Environmental > Terrestrial > Soil > Contaminated... | reverse complement strand
AGAGTTATTATTTCTCCAGGTGACATCGCTCCAAGATCAAGTCTGATTCTTGCTGCACCGGCTCCTGCTGATCCCGCAGCAGATGTTCCTGCTATACTACTCATAATTCAACCTCCCAATTTTTATTGTTACTTGAAATTATATGATATGTAATCCAATTTTCGGACCCGACTGCAACCAATTCGAACCCTTTGCTATATACCCATGCAAATCAAAATCCCTTGCGAACAAACGATTGCCTTGAATCAATTACTTTCACCCAAAATTTGTGAGCTAAAAGTACTAGGTATGACAAACAAGGATATAGCATTAAAACTAAAGATCAACAAAAAAACTATTGCTAAGAGCTTAGCTAAAAGCCTTTTGCAGACGAAAGATTTCAACTTTTATTGACAAAATAGATATTTAATTTTACTTTCCTTCCATTCAATTTTAGGAAAAAGATGAAATCTTTTGCCTTTCTGTTAATTTTTAGCCTGTTGCATGCTGAAGAAGCATTCTTTAAACCTAAAATTTATCAATCCATTTGGCCCGATTTTTGTATTGAACATTTAACTAAAAATCCTTCAATGTGCAGCGAATATGATACAGATGAAAATAATAACTTCTATTTAAAATTTCTTAAAAGAGGTTCTTCAAATGGTTATATAGACCCTGAAATCATTAAAAACCTTGCAAATGACATTTATTTAATCCCCTCAAATAATCAATGGTGCGCCTTTGAGCTTTGTGAAAAATGTAATTCACCAGTTCTACATGGCGTAGGTTACGTTGAAGAAGATGACGAAGATGAAAATGCTTCTGAGCTGTACTATCGATAGCATTTAGTTTCTATAGATAAGTTCAAAAAAGCTGAAAACATACTCGCTCCCTATAAAGGACAATTCCTCACTGAAACCCAAGCAAGAAAAGCACTGCATAGAGCGGGTATGAAAACCTTTAAAAGACCGAAAGGAATCCCAGAAAATTATGTAATTAGACTTACAGACAAAGGAGGTGGAATGATCTATTACCAACCAACCAATCCTCACCTCTCAGTAAGAATTATGCCAGGCAAACCCCATAGTCAAAATTATTATCAACAAAAACCTTATGTCATTCAAATGAAAGACGGAAAAGCCCTGGATAAACTAGGGAACATAGTGCTAAAAGATTCTCCTGAAGCACATATACCACTAAAAGAATTCATTTATAGGGAATAATTATGCAATTAACCGAAGAAAACAGAAGAGATATTTTAAACCTAATCTTACAGCAAGTTGCTGGCATAGCAGACAAGGAATATCAAAAACGAGTATGGATCGGGGGACAGGGACCAGAAGTAGATGATTTTGATGAAACAACAAACACTTTCATTCATGAAACTGAAGAAGTTTTAGAAAATTATAAATTATATAATATTACGGAACCCCAGTATCGATTATTACTAAAATTTCGAAATGAATTCGATGCTTTTGCAGAAAATAACTATTGGCCTCCGGAATTTATAGATAACTCGGAGTGGGCAAGAATTATGAATATGGCTAAAGAAGTCCTGGTTGCATTTGCTTATCATAAGCCTCAAGAGAATATGGGGAAAAAATAACCTCTATGAGAAAAAACTTATCTACTGAAGCCCCCAGAATATCTAAGGAAGAATTGCAACATAATCAGTAATGTGACTAGTGCTTGTAGATTTGAAAAATTGAAACTTTATCCAAGAAACGCCTTATTATGGCGCTCGAAGCCGTATTTATGCGCTAAAAATATCTAGAGACGATTTACTGTTTAACAGCAATCCTTGACCAGGCAAAGAAAATCAAAGTAGACATCCCTTGAGCAATAATTGCCCCGACTATCATCCATTCTTTCTTAAATTTTATCCCAAATAATTGAAGGATAAAAAACCCCATAAACACTACATATAAACAACCAAAGGTACATAATCCAGAAGCAGTTCCCCTTTTTGTAGCAGGAAGATTTTTTAACTTATAGACCCATCTGTTAAATCTGGATTGATGTTTCATAACGACTCCTAAGCATTAATATTTATGCCTTTTCTCTGGATACTAATGTTTCCAAATAATTTATTCAATATCATCTACTTTGACATTAAATTATTCCTAAAATAAATTAAGGAGAATACCGGTGTTGATATGCAAATACAATTCCCTCAAGAACAGATTCCATCTGATGAGATCGAACCTTATTACAAGCATATTATGAAAATGCATATGCATTTTGAGAAAATAGCCCTAAACCAGAATCTTTCTTATATGAAATATGCCACCTTTTTTGTTATTGCCTATATCCTCTTTACCGTTTTAGGAAATAAAGGAATATTATCTAACTCATCTTATGCTATATTGTTTACAGGTATTGGAGTGCTTATTTCTATGATATTCAGCTTATTATTTATTTCTAAGGATACCGATTATAAATTAGCTCAGTATTCTTCTATAGGTAGATATCTAGAATCTCAGCACCCTCAGATAATAAATATGCAGTACTTTACTAGAATAAATTCTCATACTCAAAAACATAAAATGGCGCTTATATTACTTAGATTTTTTCCTTTAGCAGTGGTTTTGCTTATTATCGGCTTAATTAGCATACATTTAGTCATGAAATAATATCTAAGCATACCTCAAAAAGAACTGGGTTGAGATTTGAGCCAGCATTAACACAGTAAAGGCTCCAAAGCAATAAATCCGCTTATATTCTTCTTTAAATCCTCGAAGATATCTTGTTTTGCTTTCCAATATCCATAAGGCTCCAATAGCCAAAACAAGAAAAATGATGCCAACTAGAACATCCCAATGAAATTTTCTCTCGTGAGCTATTAAAATGACCATTAATATCCAAGAAATCAACCAGGAACCTAAAAATGACCACTTAAGGAGATGAAAAGATAAGGGCTTAATACTATGTCTATGAGAGGGTTTCGCAAAAAAAAGATAAAAAATCCCTATCATCCAGCCAATAGCAAGGAAAATTACAGAAAGTCCATAGAGCGCATCTGCTAAGTGCATTTCATAACCCCATCTTGATATTAGCCATAATAGAAACAGTTAAAATTGTCAAAATGAATCCTTCTAGAGCACTTGACAACCATTTGATAAAATGATTAGGATCTAACTATGAAATAACTAAAAAACCATGAAAAACTTATTAGTGTTCATTCAACAAAGAAAATTTCCTCGTTTTATCTTGTTGTTTGTAGTTTTATTCCTCGTTTATTTCCTAGTTACTTTTGTACCAAAAGTATTTTTTTCGTTATCGACCTCAGGCCAAAAATACTTTATTATGGGATTTACTCTCGCCTTGCCAGCCACCTTTTTGGCTTTTAAGTCATTTTTTCCCAGCAAAATATCTACCGATAACAAATCGGCTATTGCCACCCACCCAATAGAAAGTGAAGACCTAGAATCTCTGCAAAAGGATTTATCAGAATATCAAAACAAACTATCCAAATATCAATCATGGACTTATGTATGCCTAGGGATAGCATGGATTGTTGTTTTCCTTTGCTCTTTAATGAAACATCCCTTTTATAGCAATCCTGCTTTTTATGGCTTTGTTTTTCTTGCAGCTCTTCTATTAGGCACAAAAAATCTTGAAAAGGAGCTAGAACTTGATTATAAGCTTGCCAATTGCATTTTAAAAGGAGCTCAGCTGGAATCTAGTACCAATCAATCTAAAACCTTCACTGAGCTACTCAAATCTTATCAAGGATATGGGCTATGGCATGTGATTTTTGTACGCATCTCCCCGACACTAATGATCTTATTTTCAGGATTGAATATTGGAGTTTCCAAGGTGCTATATAAATTTTTCAATCCATTCTTTGTAAATATAGCTTTGGGGGCTTTTTTCGGGGTTAGTATTCTATTTTTAGGAAAGCTTATTGGATCAGGATATAAACAGCTTGCAAGGCTAAAACTTTAATGGGATTGTGAATAGATTTCAGCTTTTTGTAATTTTTCAACGGATTCTTTTCTAACATAATTTTTTAATTCTTTTAAGAAGCTATCATGATCACAAAATTGATCCAAATAAGTAAAAATACTTTTCTTTTCAAAATCATTCCAAGTACTTATGCTTGCTTCATTCTGTTGAATTTGCGCTTCTAATTTATCTAGAGCTTGCACAAATCGTGATTCATTTTTTAGCAGACCAAACCTTATAATTTATATTTGTAACTTTAAGTTAATCTAATATATAATGCAAATTTTGCATAAGTTAAGAAAAAATGCATTTATTGATTATTTTATTTTTACTTTTGCCTATTATTTCTCTTGATGAGGCATCTACAAACTCGTTTTTACGCTTTTATAGCGAAGATACATACTCGAAATACTTTCTATTATTTTTACTTTTCTCACTGCAATTCATAGCCGCTCCAATCCAAGCTGGGTTTTCTGATTTCTATTGTAGAAAAAAAAATTTAATTCTTGCAGTTATTATAACTATAGGATCTATGGCCTTACTATTTATTTCATTAAACTATGCGGGTTTTCTGTTTCTTTTTGCCTTTATTCTTAAGGCTTGCCTAGGAAATATCACTCCTATTGCAAGAGCTGGTTTAGCAGATACTTCTTTAAAGAAAAATTTTCGATTATCTATAGGACTGTCAACCGTTGCGATTGGTGTAGGGTATTTTATATTAGTATTATTAAATGATTTTTTAAACAACTCTTTGGTGATCATTACGGTTCTTTTACTGACCGTTATAGGGTTAATATTCCTTATCATCAAATTTAAAGATTTAAGAGATAAAGACGCAAAAACCATTCACGGAACAATATTAAATGATATAAGATCTATTTTTACACATTTTTTAAATAACAAAAGTTTCCTGCTAGCCCTTGCTACCTATGCCTTTTGGGAAACAGCATTTTATCAATTATTTTTACGAGATGCAGATATTAAAAACTCTAATTTTAAATTTACGGCCGTTGCTATGTGCTTAGGTTATTTTATTGGTGTAGCCTTATTAGGATTTTCTAAAAAATCTGATTTAAAAAACATAAAAGTAGGTTGTGGTATAACTCTTTCTTCTTTTGCACTACTAATAATGATTTCGAACTTTATTCAAACTTCTTTAGTTTTTGAAGCATTGTTTTATGGTGTTGCAGCATTAGGATATGGCTTTTTTACACCTAGTTTATTCTCACACATTTCACAAGATCGCCAACCCCATGAGCAAGGGAAAATTTATGGTTTAATAGATTCAGTAGACTCTTTAGCGTTTACTGTAGCTTTTTTTATAGCCTTAATAACTAAGGTTACTCATTATTACTTTATATTATTTTCATCATTTATTCTAATATTAGTTGGATATTTTATATTTTTAGTTGCACACCGTCATTTACAGGGAAAAGCTTATCATGAGTAATCCTGCTCTTAATTTTGTTGCTGCTGGCATAGGATGTAATGCTTTCACTCTATTAGATCGTACAAAAATTATTGATAAGTTAATAACTAAACAAAAAATCAATCGCAATTCGATAAATAAGAAACACTATAAAAATCCGGCTGCTATTATTATGGCGCTCGTTACGTTAGAAAAATTAAATGTACTAAAACGCCAGGGAAATTATTTTCTTTTAACTCTTTTTGGTAACCGACTTGTACATTATCGTGGATTAATCACAATGTTGTTTGAAGGTTATGGAGATTTATTATCTCATCAAATTAAAATTCAAAACGGTGCACTAACACACATACAAAGATTGATTAATGGAGAGTCTATTGCATTATCTTCAATACAATTTGGCGAAGAGAAAATTGATCCTCTTGTTTTGTCTCGCATAAAAAAATATAAAATCAAAAATACTATCTGTGATCTTGGATGTGGTACTGGTGAAAAACTCATCAAAATTGTCAAAAGTAGTAAATTAAAGGCATTAGGCATTGAATATAATAACAAAGCCATAAAAGTAGCAAAAAGCAAAGTAAAAAGAATCAAAAACATTACTATAGTTAAAGGCGACATAACAAAATTGGAAAAAGTATGGTATGATGTAGAACTACTAACACAGTTTTTCGTAATGCATGATTTTACGCCTACCAAGAAATGTCTAAAGATTTTAAACTCTCTACTCAAGGTGTTTCCAAATGTACAATACTTTTTCTATGTAGATATCGTATCCCCTTCACAAACTAAAGACTCAATTATGCCAGGTTTTGATTATGTCCATGGATTACAGGGTATTGTGCCCAGAACATATGAAGAAACTATCAAAATGTTTAATGTCTCAAAATTTCAATTAATTGAAGAAATCCCAATAAAGACTATGCCGAATACTTTCTTTTGGATCCTAGCCCCAAACAAATAATCTATTTCCTACTATTATAAATAAAAAGAATGAATAGATCTAACTTCCATCCGACGAATTACTTCATAAAATTACAGGACAAATTTTCATTGGTCAAACGATCTTAGTCGCTTATGAACTGGGCTTATTTAAAGCTTTGAGTAAAAAACCCATGACTAGTGCCTTACTAGCAAAATATCTGGGTTTAAAACTGCGTGCTACCCAAGCTTTAATATCTTGTGCAGCAACTCTTGGTTTTATCAAATGTTTAAATAATAAATATGAACTTTCATCTTTAGGAAAAGCTTATTTAGATTCAAAAAGTCCCTCATATTATGGCAAAGTCTTAGACCTATTAATCCAAGAACACTCAATAATGAATTATGAGTACATAAAAAAGCAATTTTGACCAATAAACCACAAATCAATGAAGGTCACCATGACCTTTTTGAAGCAGAAGGTACTGTGGGTAATACTAAACAATTTGTCCAAGCACTGCATCAAAAAGCTTTGAATCCAGCCCTTTTTTGGAGTTCTCATTTTAAATTAACAAAATATAAAAAACTAATAGATATAGGAGGAGGCTCAGGAATACATGCCATTGCTGCTGGCCTACATAATCCATTACTGAAAGGAACGATATGTGATAGATATCCCGTTCTGAAATATGCTAAACTATACGTAAAAAGTTTTAAATTAACCACTCGCATAACAACAAAAAATTTCGACATGTGGAAGGATTTATTACCACAAGGTGATGTCTACTTTCTTGGCGATATTCTTCATGATTGGCCTTATGAAAAATGCTTATTTTTATTAAAAAAATGTTATAAACAGCTGCCAAAAGATGGAATAATTCTTATTCATGAAATGTTATTTAACAATAATAAAACAGGTCCTTTTCTCACCTCAGCTTATAATATAAAAATGACTATGTGGACAGAAGGTCAACAATTTAGCAAATCTGAATTGAAACACTTATTAACTAAAGCTTGTTTCAGAAAAATAAAAACCATGCCTACTTTGGGGAACTGGACATTAACTGTTGGATATAAATAATTCCGTTATTTATTTTTCTATTGAAAAAATATTTTTACTCTGGGATGACATGTTTCTTATGGACTAGTTTCAAGTCTTAATTGCTTCTAATCTATACTGCCCTACTACTACTCCTTTAAGATTGGTTTTAATCCAAGTTCAAACCCTGGCTTTATTAGATGAGACCAAGGGTTCGAATTGGTTGCAAATACGGACGCGGATGCAACCAATTCGAACTTTGTCTCTACTGCCCTTCCAAATTAAAATCACCTTCGATCAACATGTGCCTTTATACCAGAAACTAGCGCCTAAGATCAAGGAATTGAAGGCTTTGGGCATGCTCTATGAAGAGATAGCGGCTAGGTTAAACATAAGCCGAAAAACTGTTAGGAAAGGGGTAAATTTTTAGATTAAGGCTTGAGTAGTTTTATATGGCTTTTCAAGTCCCGTTCGCATCGTCTCCGCGAGCTGCGTGAGGCTCGCTCGCGATGTCTTCACTAACACAAAAAACGTTTTTTTAAATCTTCTAAAAGAAAATCCAAAATTCTCAAAACATTACTAAAACCACCTAAATGACTAGGTTTAAATTGAGTATCATGTAAATTAGTAAAGTCCAAAGCAATTCCTAATGACTTAATCTCAAAAATTCTACGATTATTTTTATTAATATCCCAATACGCAGCAGCAAAAATTTCAGAACCTGCTTTCATATGTCCCATCGCATCACGTACTAATTTTAAAACCATTTGAGCAGCATACAAATCGGGATTCTCTTCTTCTTTAACCCACAAAGTTTCCGAATAACTTTCTTTACAAATGATAATAGCATGGCTCGTTGCATTAACTTGAATATCATCTGCTGTTTGTTTAAAAATTTCCGGATATTTTGTCCAATCTAGCTCAATATAAAAATGATTATCAGAATAAGGTTCTAAAACAGGTAATTCTTTTTCAAAATGTTCTGGTAGTATTTTCTCTTTTTGCACAGCATCAGTTAATTGAATACTATAAAAAATCAATTCTTTCGTTTTTTTAATAACTTGAATCGCAACCTGGGCTGCCTTAATTTTTTGTAATCTAATATTGAGGCTTTCTGTCGCCCGAACATCATCTTCATTATAATTGATAATATCTGCCAAAATCCCCTCCTTACTAGTCTCCAACCATTGTTTATACCAAAGAATACTCTGGCTACCACCCGCCTTCTGATGGCGCCATTTAAAATCCAAGAAGCTCGATTTAGCAATATCCTTAATCGAATAAAAATAGAGAGGAAAAATAATAGCTTTCTCTACAACTGTTTGCAAGTCAAACAACTTAGCTTGAAACTGTTCAAGAGCAGAAGAACCGCCATACTCATCAACCAATGCCTCTAAGTGTATTTTTTCATAATTGGCATAATGATAAACTGTATATTCTTCTGGCAAAAGAGCAACCCACTTCAGAAAAGCTTGCCACATAGTCTTTTCCTCTTCCGGCTGCTTAGCAAGAAAATAAACAAAATACTTTTCATCTTCAAAAAATCGTATATTCTGAGCCTTTGCATACAAATGTTTCTCATCTCCACTAACCCAAATACCAAACAAATAATCAATGCCTAAAAGAGTATCTCCTTCAATATCGAAATAGATGTTTAAAGCAGTGTCAGGTAGCTTATCTAATTTACCAATCGAAATAATTTGTTTTTCTAGAAGAGATTTAGCCTGAAGCTGCGCTCTTTGTAATGTTTCAAGTGATGCATATGGAATTTTAGGAAGTTTCTCTAAATTTATTGTAATCATATCCTGTAAAGTCTTAACTCCTTCCTGCCTCAAAACTTTCAAACCTCTAGAATCCAGCTTGTAAATCAAAGCAATATCTTGCTTTTCCTCTGCTTCTTCAAGCGCAACCTTAAACCATGGGCTATTTTTTGACTCGTTTGTAATCGTAATAGCTGGTTTCTCCCCTTTCATTACATCCACAATCTCTTTAATAAGATCTTGAGTTTTAGAAATGTCTTTGTCTTTAAGCACTAAAGGAAGTCTGTCACATTTGCGATTGATAACTGCCACCTCTTCTGAAAAAGATCCCTGTAGTTTCTCCAAAACAATTGAATAAAAGGCAAGCTGGCGTTTATGAATAGTTTTAATTTTAGAAGACCATTTGATCTCAACCGGAGCATAATACCAATCGCCAAATATAGATTTCCCTTCCCTTTTTTCTAATAAATCCGGCCGGCCACGATAAATTACTCCTTCATGTTCGATTTGAAGGCATCCCTGATAAATTAGTTCAGCCCCTTGTTTCATTAAGTCAATAGTAGCTTTGATAGCTTCTTCAAGATTTATATCCTTTACTTCAGAAACATTTAATCCGGCAACATATTTATCCTCATGTAAAACTCCTTCTTCCATTAACTTGAGGGTAAATTCTAAAATTTCTTCTTTTTTAGATTGATCACCAAATTTATCATACCAAACCCAAAGAGGTTGAGTAGTATATTTAAAAAAATGGCTAGGGGTTATAACCAAAGGAGCAGAAGAAGGTTTAGAATCATTCTGACTGGTCATAAAACTTAATCCTATTTTCGCACTTTACAAGCTCCATTCATCCGCAAAAAGCTCTGCTTGTTTTAAAATATTTTCCGTTGCAAGTTTTCGCTGATCCGGCGGATAGCCGTATTGACGTAAAATTCTTTTTACAATCACACGAAGTTTCGCTTGTACGCTTTCTTTAATTGTCCAATCAATCGCTGTATTGGATTTTACTTGTTGAACCAAAATTCTAGCCAATTCTCGTAGGGTATTATCTCCAAGAACCTCTTTTGCGCTACCATTTGTTGCAAGAGCATCATAAAAAGCAATTTCATCTTCCGTCAGCCCTAAATCTTCCCCACGCTTATTAATTTCTTTTATTTCTTTTGCAAGCTTAATCAATTCTTCAATGATTTGCGCCGCGGTTAGTAATTTGTTTTGATACTTTTTAATAGCAGCATCCAGCATATCTGATAATTTTTTGCTTTGAATTAAATTCTTTTTTATTCTGATTTTAATTTCATCATTTAGAATTTTCTTAAGCAGCTCTAGAGCGATATTTTTTCGTTTCATGCCTCTAATTTCCTCTAAAAAGTCATCTGAAAGAATAGAAATATCAGGCTTTTTAACCCCAGCTGCATCAAAAATATCTATAATTCCATCAACAGCCACTGCTTTATCAACAATCTGCCGTATAGCCGTATCTATTTCAGCATCACTTTTTCCACTTCCTACTGGCTCAAATTTAGTTAAACGAGCCTTTACCACCTGAAAAAAACCCAATTCATCTTTTATATTCATAGCTGGAAGTGACGGTACGGAAAGTGCAAATGCTTTTGAAAGCAAGCCAACTTGTTTTATAAATCTATTCTTACCGTCTTCTAAACTTAGAATATGTTCCTGCGCTTCTAAAATAATAGTCAGTTTTTCTTTTGTATTAGCTGCAAAATACCGCTTATAGTCAAAACCACTGAACATTTGCACAACGATTTCATATTTTTCCATCATTACAGCAATAGCTTCTGACTGATCAATTATAATTTCCCCTTTTCCTTTACTGTCTGTATAAATTGCCAGGGCTTGTTTCAAATCTGATGCAATGCCTATGTAATCAACAATAAGTCCACCAAGTTTATCTTTATACACTCTATTCACACGTGCAATTGCCTGCATTAAGTTATGAACTTTCATTGACTTATCAATGTACATCGTATGCAGGCATGGTGCATCAAATCCTGTAAGCCACATATCCCGCACAATCACCAATTTTAAAGGGTCGTTAGGATCTTTTAGTCTTTTGCCAAATTCTTTTCTTTCCTGTTTGGTTGTATTGTGAGATTGCCAATTTTCGGGATCATCTGAGCTAGAAGTCATAATAATTTTTATTACACCCTTCTTTTTGTCATTATCATGCCAATCAGGGCGGAATTTGATAATTTCATTATATAAATCAACTGCGATACGGCGACTCATAGTAACAATCATGCCTTTGCCTTCAAACACTTCTTGTCTGGCTTCAAAATGTTCAACAATATCTTTAGCCACAACTTTTAAGCGATCTGGCTTTCCTACAATAGCTTCTAATTGTGTCCATCGGGCTTTTGCTTTTTCTTTAGCTGTAGATTCTTCATTTTCGGCGATCTCTTCGACTTCTGCGTCGAGTTGTTCTTTTTCTTCTTCTTTTAAATGTACTTGAGCAAGACGAGATTCATAATAAATACGAACGGTTGCTCCATCTTGCACAGACTGTTCTATGTCATAAATATCTATGTAGTTTCCGAAAACCGCCCGAGTTGAAGCATCTCCTCTTTCAATTGGGGTTCCAGTAAAGCCAATAAAAGAAGCATTTGGCAATGCATCTCTTAAATATTTTGCAAATCCATATTTGGTAAAAACCTCGCCTTTTTTCACTAAGGTTTTTGCACCAAAACCATATTGACTGCGATGTGCTTCATCAGCAATAACTACGATATTTTTTCTATCTGAAAGTAGTTCAAAACATTCACTTAGGTCCTCTGGAGAAAACTTTTGTATAGTAGTAAAAACAATGCCGCCACCTGCTGTCTTTAAAAGACTTTTTAAATGAGAGCGATTGTCAGCCTGTATTGGCTCTTGCCGCAATAATTGCTTGCTGCCTACGAATATATCAAACAACTGATCATCTAGGTCATTACGATCTGTAACAACCACAATTGTAGGGTTATCAAGATCCCAAACAATTTTCCCTACATAGAACACCATAGAAAGGGATTTTCCGCTTCCTTGCGTATGCCACACAACACCCACTTTTCTGTTCCCTGCTTCACAGCTTGCTTGCTTAGTTGATTCTACTGCTTTCTTTACGGCGTGATATTGATGATAAGCTGCTATTTTTTTAACGGTTTCAATGCTAGTAAGCTTAGTCTTTGGATCTTCTTTTTTATTTTTTTCAAAAACAGTGAATTGCTTTATCAAATCAAGAAGTATATCAGGGCGAAGCATACCATTTATTAATGTTTCAATTTGCGGTGTAGTACTCTTCTCTTCCTTTATGCCATCAACGGTTTTCCATGCTATAAAACGAGACCAATCTGCTGTGAGAGAGCCCATTTTCGCATCTAATCCATCTGAAGCTACTAAAATGCCGTTATAATAAAACAAGCTTGAAATTGCTTTTTTGTAGTTCTGTAATTGAGTAAAGGCTTTTTTAACTGTGGCATTTTCATCTGCTGGATTTTTCAATTCAATTACTGCCAAAGGCAATCCGTTTACTAAGATGACAACATCGGGGCGCCTGGTAACATTGTTCTCTACAACAGTAAATTGATTACAAACTAAGAAGTTATTATTTAGAGGATTCTCAAAATCAATCAGCCAAACTATATCGCCGGCTGTATCGCCATTTTTTTGATATTCTACTCTTACGCCATCTATAAGCATTCTATGAAAGACTTCGTTGTTCTCAATTAGGCTTTGGCTAGATAAATTCAACACTTCACGCAAGGCTTGTTCTTTTGCGTTTTCAGGAATATTAGGATTAAGTTTATCAATGGCTGTTTTAAGGCGATTACGAAATACGACTTCAGAGAGACCTCCTCTTTCAGCTTCTTGTTCTTCAGAAGACAAGTAAACATATCCTTGTTGTTCAAGGAGTTCTATGGTCATTTTTTCGACATCTGATTCAAAAATTCTATTCATGATTAATTCTTAATTGTTTAAAAATCGCCCCAATCTATCAACAAATAACAAATATAGATTTGTCAAAATATAATTATCATTAACAATAAAATATCTACTTTATTATACGATAATTAAAGAATAGCTCTCAAGAGTTAAAATAAAAAGTTTTTATTGAAATTTTTTATATAACAAACTTTTTTTAAATATTAATGAGAATCATAACAGCTCCCAATTAAGAAGGACGAACTAACAAGTTCATAAATATTAAAAGGAGTAAAACATTGATGATTGGCAGGACTCTGTTATTAGGAGAAATGAGCTCGCAAGGTCAGAAATATTAAAAAATTCAGAAAGCCATGAATTGAGACTCAATATTTCATGTTCGATTGGGTTATCTTTGATATTCAATTATTTGAAAAATAGATGCTTCTAATACTTTCCAACATATATTAGCGGTACGTTCATCTGGATTGAAACCTTCCTTCAGTTGCTGATGAGGATGAATATAATTTCTAAAATCTCGCAATAAATGGCTAAATTTTTTTATATCTTCCTTTATAAATCCAATTTCTTTTGCTACATCAATTAAATTATTCAATTTCCATTCATTAAACTGTAAAACTTTTCCATCGGTATCTTTTGGACTTATCAGTGCAGAATTAAATTTTTGAGGATAGTTTTTTGCAAGGGAAAATAATATTCCTTCAAGAGTACTTCCACATAAAAATATCGTTGCTAATGGTGATTTTGAAGACAAACATTTTTTTATTTCTTTAAGTCGTTGTTCAAGTATTTCTGTCACAGCTTCATCTAGTTTTAGCGCTCTAATTGAAATATCATTAAATTCTTTTTTTAAAAAATCTTCTTCAGAAATTTCGTAACTGAAACCAGATGTAATATCTTTAATTAAAGGCCTGACTTTTATTTTATTTTCATTTTTAATTACTTTATAACCATCAAAGCTCAAATATTGATTTATTTCAGCAATAAATTTATCTAACTTTTCAAAATTGCCAATAAAATTTATAGGAGCAAATAATTTTTCAAGACAAAGAACCATTCGTTGAGTTCCATTAATGATTTGCAATTTATTTTTTGTATAATTCAACCTAGATGGAAATTCTTGACTATATTCATCATTAAAACCAAGTTCATTAAAAAAAGTTACTAAAACAGGTCCGGAACGATATTCAATTTCCTCAATAATTAATTGACTAATTTTTTCAATTGTCCTCGGCTGTAATTTCATTTCAATATTAGTCAATATTTCACCTTCACATCACCATTTATCAACTTAGGCAATAAAACATCTCTCAAATTATTAAGAATAACTATTTGTTTAGCATTTAAAAATATTTTGTCAATGTAGGGTTCCACAATATTCCCGAAATTATTTATCAAATATTCAGGAGGACTAATAATCTTAAATGATTTCAGCGCTTCTTGATTTAATCCTGGTTGAGCAGAATTAGAGTTAAGTTGAGCAAGATCATTTTCTTGTAAAAGAAAATATAGAAAAATTGCGCTATATTTAGCCCTACATCTTAGAATAAATACATGCTCGTTAATAGTACAAACTTTATAAGGATAGTTAGCCGCAAACATTCCTTTCCTACCTACATATGCACCATCTTTATAAATTAATACATCAAAATCTTTAACTATCCCTCTTCTCATTTCTTTAAAAAAATTTTCTGAAATAAATTTTGTTTTAGAATAATCATATTTTCCAATTCCTTTGATATTTTCTGCGCCTATACTTGGTATACCTGTTCTTAAATTAGGATCAATTCCGCCTTTTGGTCTACTACCAGATTCAATTAATGAAATAAAATCATCTAATTTTCCAATTTTCCAATTTTCATCCATCTTTTCCACAAACCAATTCTGAAACAATGCCTGTGCCATATCTTCTAAGGTTTTATTTTGACGATGCAAAAGCTCAATCTTATCATCTAAACTAGATAACACTTCAGCAATAACCTTTTGCTCAGAAAGAGGAGGTAAATCAATCTCTATTTCTTTAAAAGTATTTTGGGTAATGGTATCGAAAACTCCGCCATGCGATTTTTGTAAAAAATTGGCTACAGTATTTTTAAGCAAATAATAAATAAAATCATTAATCGCCAAATTATCTTTCGCTCGTATCCCGTAACAAGACTGATTGAAAGCCATTGACCTGCCTATCATGGCAATAATTCCCACTGTTCCTCGTGCGGAAATTATAATGTCTCCCTTATTTAGAATTTTGGTATTACTATTTAACAATCCTTCTTCTGTAATTTTTTTCTCACTTTCAAAAACAAATTTTTTACCTGTATTAAAATCAACTACAGATAACCAAGGAATGTCGCCATTCCAATATTCTGGTACTGTTGTTTTTGGGGTACCGCCACCAATCAAATCTAGCACATCTATCAATGAGTAAGATTGCCAGCAGTTTTGTTGTGTTTTACTCATAATCAATCTTACTTAAATTTTCTTGGATCCTTTTATTAAGCTCCGCTTCTTCTTTTAACTGCTTTTCAAACTCAGCTTTCAAAGCAGTAAATCTCTCACCAAAATCAAAATCATCCTCTTCTTCTGCCAAACCAACATACCGGCCAGGACTTAGCACATAATCCAGCTCTTTTACTTTCTGAACCGATACAGCAGCAGAAAAGCCCGCTTCACCCTGATAATCCCCACCTTTTTTTCGCCATTGACGATAAGTACTAGCTATTTTCTGCATATCTTCTTCAGAAAACTCTTTCGTCCTACGATTAACCAAATGCCCCAAATTACGAGCATCAATAAACAATATTTCTCCAGATCTATTTCTATCATCATTAAAACCCTGTCTCTTATTAGAAACAAACCATAAACAAGCCGGAATTTGCGTGTTTAAGAAAAGCTTTGGCGGTAAATTCACAATACAATCTACAAGCCCTGCTTCAATAAGATTTTTACGAATAATACCTTCTCCAGAAGTCTTAGAAGTAAGAGATCCTTTAGCAAGAACAAAACCTGCAACACCCTTTGATCCTAAATGATACAAAAAATGTTGAACCCAAGCAAAATTAGCATTACCTGCTGGAGGTGTCCCATATTTCCATCTGCCATCATTTTGTAAAAGATCACCACTCCAATCGCTATCGTTAAAAGGTGGATTAGCAAGAATAAAATCGGCCTTTAAATCAGGATGCATATCTTTTAAAAATGAACCTTCATTATTCCATTTCACTTGAGAGCCGTCAATCCCCCGAATAGCAAGATTCATTCGGCAAAGGCGGTAAGTTGTTTGATTGCTTTCTTGTCCATAAATAGAAATATCATCAAGCTTCCCCTGATGTTCTTTAATAAATTTTTCACTCATCACAAACATGCCACCACTGCCACAACATGGATCGTAAACACGACCTTGATATGGTTCAATCATTTCTACAAGCAGTTTTACAATTGATTTCGGTGTATAGAATTGTCCTCCTTTTCGACCTTCCGCTAATGCAAATTCGCCAAGAAAATACTCATAAACTTTACCAAGAATATCTTTCGATTTTGCAGCTTCACTACCAAGAGCAACATTGCCAATAAGGTCAATTAATCCACCAAGTGCAGATGGATCAAGATTTGGCCTAGCGTATACTTTCGATAAAATACCTTTAAGTATTGGATTTTCTTTTTCAATCGCCTCCATTGCATCGTCTAAATCTTTACCAATAGTCGGCAATTTAGCTCTAGCATAGAGATAAGACCAACGAGCATTTTTTGGCACCCAAAACACGTTTTCTGCTTTATATTCATCTTGATCTTCCGGATCAGCTCCCTTTTCCTTACCTTCAATAAGTTTAGAATGAAGTTCCTCAAAAGAATCAGAAATATACTTGAGAAATATTAAACCAAGCACAATATGTTTATATTCAGCCGCGTCAATATTTTTACGTAATTTATCCGCTGCCTTAAAAAGAGATTTTTCAAACGATTCTGTTTTATTATTTTCCATAATTAATTCTTTGTTAAATAACTGATTTATTACTCATCCAAAAAATAACTAAATGGCCTTTTTAAGACCTTAGCCATTTTCTCTAAAGTCTCTAGTGATGGCAGAGATAATCCCGTTTCATATCTTGAAATGCTCTTCTGTTTAGCTTTGATTACACCTGCTAAATCAGCTTGTGTCATATCAAGCTCTACCCTAGCCATTTTTATTTTTTTACCTAATTTTTTAGCATCCATATTTTTTTTAAATATTTTGTTGACTAAACATACCTCACGGGGTATATTTTATGTGTTTAAATGTATATTTAATCTATTTTCAAAGCTATTTTACCTTTGAAAAGGAATAAAAAACAAGTACCATGGCAAACATAATACAACCTCTGCCAGATCCTAAAGAAAAATGGTTTCAGACAAATCTAAGCTGGAAAGAAAACCCCGCCGCCAAAAACCTTCTCGATGTCCTCTCCCAAATCATAGCTGAAGAATACTGCCAAAAAGCTAAACAAAATCCGGACATCTTCTCAAAAACAGACCCAAAATAAAACAAAAAAGGAGGTTTTTTATGAAAGTAGCAATCTATGCCCGCTACTCTTCTGAGAACCAAAGCGAAAAAAGCATCGACGACCAAATCCGCGTCTGTAAAAAATACATCGAAGAAAACCGCCTGACCTTAGACGAAAAACATATCTTCGCAGATGAAGCCCTCTCAGGTTCCCTTCTAAACCGCCCCGGCCTGCAAGCTTTAGAAAGGGCCATGCAAAACAAAGAAATAGACGCCGTCGCCGTCGATGATCTCTCCCGCCTATCTCGCAGCAACCACCAAATGCTCACCATGGTAAGCCAATTTAACTACTACCAGGTCAAAATCATCTCTGTCTCAGAAGGCATTATCTCCGATGATGATAACTCCAAGCTCGGCATCCACATCAGAGGCCTGATCAACGAAATCTACCTCGATGACCTAAAAAAGAAAACCTTGCGAAGCCTCGAAGGTCAAAAGCTCCGCGGCTTTTCCACCGGAGAAAGCGTCTATGGCTACAAGTCCCATCCGGTCGGAGAACTGCGCCTGAATAAAAAAGGCCAGCCCAAATACGAAGGCATGGTCCATAAAATCTACGAAGAAGAGGCCATTATCGTCAGGCGTATCTATAAAGAGTTTGTTTCCGGCAAAAGCATAAAATCCATCACTCGTCAATTAAACGAAGATCAAATCCCTACCAGAAGGAACCGTCCCGGCGGTTGGAACACTTCAACTGTCAGCAGAATTCTAAAAAGCGAAAAATACACCGGCAAATGGGTCTGGAGACAAACCAAAAATGTCAGAGACCCGATCACAGGCAAAAGAAAACAGATAGAACGCTCGGAAAAAGAAAAAATCACCGTCAATAAAGAAGAACTGCTTATCATCGATCAAGACACCTGGGAAAAAGCCGAAAAAAGATGGCAGGACTTAAACGGGTCCTGGCCAATGGCTAAAATCACCGACAGAACATCGCTTGAACAAAAAAGCTATATCTATTCCAATCCAAAACACCTTCTAGCAGGGCTTTTAAAATGTAAATGCTGTGGCGGTGCAATCGTGCAGATCAGCGGCAAAGGCGGCGGATACTACGGCTGCTATAACGCTCAAAGAAAAACCTGTAAAAACAAACTGCTCATTCCCAGAAAAAGAGTTGAAACAATCCTCATAAACGACCTCAAATCAAAAATCCTGACTCCCGAGAACATCGAATATATTTACAAAAATATCGAAAAATACATCGCCCAAACCCTAAATACAGTCCCGGAAGGCCTAAAACAGAAAAAAGCCCAGTCTGAAAAAATCCAGGCCGAGCTTCAAAACCTTCTAAACTTCATCAAGGCCGGCAATTTTTCCAAAATGGTATCAGATGCCATTACCGATGCCGAAAACCGGCAAGAAAAACTGTCCTCAGAAATGAAAGCTTTAGACTTTCAAAAAAACAATGCCTTCAAAGCGCCTCTCAAAGAATGGATCGATAACAAACTTGAAAAGCTTCATGAAATTTTAGACCCAAACACCAAAGCCTCGGCTTTGGCCTTAAAAGAGCTGCTCGGAACAATTGACCTGGAACCCGTCCAAAGCGACCCTATTGTAGAAAACGGCCGTATAATCGAGCAAAAACCCCACTATCGAGCTTCTTCCAATATCGAAACCTTGGCCCTTCTGGACAATGAGCACAAAGGTTCGAATTGGTTAAAATGGCGGACCCGACTGCAACCAATTCGAACCCTTTTTGACTCAAATTTTGACTCAGTATATCCATTTGAGTCAAATGAGTCAAATGAGTCAAATTAAAAAGTCACAAAATTTTAAATGTACTTACAATCAATGAATTAAGAAATTGGCGGAAGAGGAGGGATTCGAACCCCCGGACCCCGCAAGGGGCCTTCTGTTTTCAAGACAGACGCATTCGGCCACTCTGCCACTCTTCCATTAAGGGTAATATGTTAATGAAAAATGAGAAAAAATCCAAAACAAAAACTTATAAGACAACTATTTGATTAACTGAATTGATTTAAAAAACGTGCATCATTTTGAGTAAATAAACGGATGTCTTCTACCCCATAATACAGCATAGCCAGTCTTTCTATACCAATCCCCCAGGCATATCCCGAATATTTTTCAGGATCAATACCGCCCGCTTTTAACACTTCAGGATGAATCATGCCAGCACCATTTACTTCTAAAAAGCCAGAATGCTTACATACCCTACACCCTTTTTTCTTACATAAAAAACACTCGATATCACATTCTAAGCCCGGTTCTACAAAAGGAAAATAACTAGGGCGATAGCGTGTTTCTACTTTTTTTCCAAATAGCTTTTCCCAAAACTCATCTAAAGTAGCTAATAAATCTGCAAAAGAAACCTTTTCATCGATATAAAACCCTTCTATCTGATGAAAAAATACATGTGATCGAGATGAAATCGTTTCATTTCTAAAACATCTTCCTGGCGCGATCACCCGAATAGGTGGCGTCGCATTTTCCATGACTCTTACCTGGACGTTACTTGTATGCGTACGTAAAAGAAGATCTTTTGCGAGATAAAAAGTATCTAGCATATCTCTTGCTGGATGATCATGAGAAAAGTTTAGGCCCTCAAAATTATAAAAATCATTTTCTACATCAGGCCCTAACCGCACCGAAAATCCCATGCCTACAAAGATATCTACCATTCTTTCTAACATCTGAGTAACAGGATGTTTTTTTCCAATAAAATTTTCCCTACCAGGTAGAGAAATATCTAATCTTTCTTCTTCTAATTGTTTTTCTTGAACTCGTAGAGAAATTCTTTCCAAAGAATTGTCTAAATGCGAAGCGATTTCTTGCTTTAGATCATTGACTTGTTTGCCTAGTAGGGGTTTTTGGTCTTTAGGGGCATTTTTCAGCTCCATCATTAATGACTGAACAGAACCCTTTTTCCCTAAATAACGAACTTTTAGTGTTTCTATACCTTGCAGGCTATCTACTTCTTTTAGCTCTAATAAAAATTTTTGCCTGATATCTCCAATAAGAGCGTCAAAATCCATAAATACCTGCCCAGTAAAGTACCTTAGCTTATGCAGCTAAGGCTGATTTTGCTTTTTCTACAATTTCAGAAAAAGCTTTTGGATCTCTAATAGCTAATTCGGACAATATCTTTCTATTCAAAGAAAGTCCTGCTCTTTTAAGACCATCAACCAGCTTACTATATGACATGCCATTGATTTTTGCCGCAACATTAAGACGAATAATCCATAGTTTTCTAAAATCAGACTTCTTCTGTTTGCGATGCTCATAATGATAAGAGAGCGCTTTCATCAAGGCGTCTTTAGAAAGACGAAAATGATTCTTACGATCTCCGATATAACCTTTAGTTTTTTTTAGCAGCTTTTTTCTACGTTTTCTCGATGCAACTGCATTTGTCGTACGTGACATGATTTTAACTCCTATCTTGTAACTTTTATGCTAAGCACATTGCACGAAGATACATTTTTTCTTGTGCCTCGCTGACTAAAGTAGGCTTTCTTAAATGACGCTTTTTATTTCCTGTCTTTTTAGTCAGGATATGACGTCTACCTGCTTTATTGCGCTTTAATTTCCCGTTCGCAGTGACTTTGAATCTGGCTTTTACTGCTTTTTTAGTTTTCATTTTATACACGGCAAAATCCTCTTATTTCTTCTTTTTCCCTACTGGGGCTAATACTAACGTAATTACCCTTCCCAAATTCTTTTTTGGGGACTCGATTTGCGAAACATCTTCTAGCTCAACGACTACTTTTTCTAACAGCTGCTCACCGATATTACTATGAAGCATTTCGCGACCTCTAAAAGTACAGGTCACTCTTACCTTGTTACCTTTTAGTAAAAATTCTCTAGCATGTTTTAGTTTTGTTCTTAAATCGTTCTGGTCAATATTCGGTTTGAATTTAATCTCTTTTACTTTCACCACATGCTGTGATTTTTTACTTTCTTTTTCCTTTTTCGTCTGTTGGTAACGAAACTTTCCGTAATCAATAATTCTACAAACTGGAGGTGTTGCGTTCGGAGAGATTTCTACTAAATCTAATCCTTCTAATTCTGCTTTTAAGATAGCTTCACGCACACTCATTACGCCTACTTGCTTTCCATCACTTCCGATAACGCGTATCTTATCGGCTCTTATTTGATTATTGACTCTCAAACTTATTCCTCATCTGTGTTAGTCGTCTTAGTATTTCATCCAACTTATCATTGTTATGCTCTATTATCATTGCAATCCATTTTTTCGTTGAAGTGATCATTGTCGTTTGAATTTTCCATTCTCTTATATGTTTGTTAACTAAAATGCATCCCAAAAGCCATTTTCGTTCAAGCTCATCTTGGACATATATCCTAGCTATTGCTGGCATGTCGCCTTGCTGAAACACTAATTTTAGGTTATTTGCTTCAACAGCTTGCCTGATCAGCTTTTTTTCCTCAGCAAAATTTTTCTTATTTAGGACTGAATCTACTTCTACCCAAATACTAAAGCCCACAATATTAAACATTTCTCTTAAGAAATTCAAGGAAGAAATACAGCTTTTCAATCCCTGTTCAAAAGTCCCTATTGTTGTGTATAAAACCGTATTACAATATTTTTCTTTAAAAACTCCCTCTAAAAAATTTTCTTCATTTTGTACGTAAGCGATTTCAGCCACTTTTTTCTTTTTTGCTTGTGATAAATATTTCTCATGAAAAAAAGATTTTTCTTTTCTAGTAATGCCCGGCGAAGAAATTTTTTCAATTTTCTCTGAAGAAAAATAAGTGTTCAGTAGCTCAATTAGTAACTTTTCAATCTTTAATCCTTGCTCAAGCCATACCAGCTCATCATCTATTTCAAAAAATAATTGATGTTTTTTAGCTAAAATTTTCCAGTTAATTTTTGAATAATTTTTAAATTTTTTTTCTCTACTTTTAATCACAGCCTTATCATCGTTTGCCGTAGCTCTGATATAGAGTTGATTTTTTTGCCAATCCAGATCCAAAATTGTAAAAAAAGCTATTTCACTTGTATTTTTTAAAATTTCCTCTTCACATAACGCTGCATAATCATTTCCCAGCTCGATCACAGTTACAAGCTCTTTGGGCTGATAATCTAATGGGGCTTGTTTGATATGCATTTTATGGTTTATGTACTTTTGCCCGTTAGCATATAGCATATGCTTGTAGTCGATCGGTCTATCTTCTTTAATGATTTGTCTGATTTTTTGTTCGATAAGCTCTTTAAGCTCTGCATGCTCAGGATAAGGAAAATATACCCAGAGCTCAAAGTTCCCTTCATCAACTGCAATTTTTTCGGTGAAAACATCTGGATAAAGCGATCTAATCGCCGCAGCAAAAACGTGGGCTACTCCATAGAAAATTTTAGGACTGGTATATAAGCTTTTTTTTATCAAATTACTCAAGTCTGTTAGTAAATGGGATATAGCTGACTCGAACAGCTGACCTCCACGATGTCAACGTGGCGCTCTAACCAACTGAGCTAATATCCCGATACAAGGCCCTAAACTATAGCTTTAAAGCACTTTTAGGTGCAAAGAGATTTTAGAGCGATTCAAATCCCTTTTCTCCTAACCGCTTAAGGCTTAGACGGGTATCCCGTTGTCTCACAAGGGTTTACATAATTTAAAAAAATTGTTATAATATTTATTAAGGAGAGATGGATTATGGAAGAGCTAAATCACATAAAAAGACTTAAGGCACCCAATTTAAACATTATCCGAGAAAGTTCCCATTCGATGGATATCGTCGATGAAACGACTAAAAGGCCGATTCGATATACCTTTGATCCATCCAACGGCGTGATCACAGAAATCGATTTAGCTACAAATAAAGTCATTCATAAATTCAAAGTTTTTCTTACTTTTGAATCCGGTCAAGTGTTGCATCCTGATATATTGAGATCAGCCATCAAAACTTATCACCTATCAAAAGCTATTCAGCATAATCATAGTTTTAGGTTTGACATAACCTAACATACATAATGTTTTAAATTTGCTACAAAGCACTTTTAATGATAAAATAGCATCGAAAAAATCATTAAAGGTTGTTTTTATGGCTTTAGCTCCTCTTGTTACGGCAGGTATTTCTATATTACCAGAATTATATAGAACAGTTTTCCCAAAAGATTTAGATGATACGAATCTAAATACCCTCAGCCCCTATCAACATAATACCGGACAAATACAAAGTTTTATTGATGCCTGTAGAAGGCAATTAGATATTACAAAACCTATTTCTCTTAGCATTTGCTCTACTAGCAATTTTGTAGATTTCACAGGCAATAATTTCTTCGGGAAAGCCGGCGTGTTATTAAATTTTAAACAGTCTGTCGCTGACCATGATTATTTAAAAAAATGCATTGCAAAAGCTGTGATACGTATATCTCACAATGATACTATTATTGAACCCATGATTCGAGTGGCTTTAGGCTCTGTTGCAACTTTATTTGCAACAATGTTTTTACCTAATATAACCGCTATCCTGCCTATTTTTATTGGGGTGGTGACAAGTTATTTAATTCATCGATTATACTATTATCTTACTGATTTTTTTGTAGATTATCAGGCTCAATCACTTGTCTTTAGACTAGCACACGTCAGAACCTAACCTTTGAACCTCCCCATGACTAAAGTCAGGGGATTCCAGCAACAGAGCCAAACGGCATACAGCGGAATGGTTGTTGGGCGATTCTATCGCTCTCGAGTCTCGTTCCGAGACCATCTTAGATTACGTAACAAGCAACTAAAACCTAAGACTCACAATACGTCGGGTTGGTTGCCAAACTTGGCTTTCGCCAAGCCGTCTTGTAAGACATTTGCTTTGGCTACATTACCGACTGTAACTTATTGCTAAACATTTCAAGTTCTAGGACTATTAATTGCAAGTGGCTCCTTAACCCTATGACTAAAGTCGGGGGATTGCGTCGCGATTTTGTTTCATTTTTCTTGGATTTTTACCTTGAAAACTTTATACCTTGAATTTAAAGAAATTCTTTTAAAAGGTAGATAGTGAGAGGAATTAAAAAACTCACGCTTAATAGACTTGGCTATGGGACTAGTATCGCTATTAAAGCGGGTATTTTTATACTTGCAATTCTTCTTATATTTAAGCTTGATTTTGTTCATATAACAGCTATCGGTTCTAGCACTTTTGCCGCCTTTTGCTTTGGTACTCAAAAAACCGCTACTGCAAGACACATGATCTGGAGCTATGTGGTATCTATTCTTATTGGTATTGCTTGTGCTTATTCATATATGCTTTTTGGGATGGAGAAATTTTTGCTAATTAAACATATCATTGGTGCTTTTTGTGTTATATTTTCTATTTTTTTCATGGTGCTTTTTGGGATTGACCATCCTCCAGCTGTTGGCGCTGCATTAGGCTTTTTAGCTGGAGCATGGGATTGGTTTACTCCTATAGCACTGATAGCTAGCATCATTTTATTGGTATTATACCGCTGGGTGATCAATAGGTTTGCAAATTATCTAACCCGATTAAGAAATAAATAACCGAGTTATAAATAATTAAGCAGGTCGTTTTGTTTCTTTTTTCTCATAAAAATAGAGCATCGTCGATAAAAATTGACTCAAAGCTACTAATAAGAAAAAAGACATAACCACATAAAAATACGCTGTCTTTGCCGATGCAAAATGTACAGTCAACATATCTATGAGCTTACCAAAAAATGGCAGGCCAAGTCCATAGCCCACCCCCATGATAATAATGGCTCCAAGACTCATAGCTGTGCCACTAATATCTGCAGTATTATTTCTTGTAATCACTGGATAACCAAGCACCTGAGCTCCACTAGTAAAACCAATGAAGAAGAAAAGAGCATACAAAGTGACGGAGGATACAGGAAACAACACACTAATTAACAGCGCTGCACATAAAGTTGTGCCAATAAAAATGGTCAAATACATGTTATTGAGCTTTTGTGCTAACCAACCGAAAAAGGGAGAGCCTAAAATCATCCCTAGAAAAAGCATTGAAACAATGCTAGAAGCTTCAAAAGAACTCACTTGATGAAATACGGTTAAAAAACCCGCTCCAAAAAGAGCGCCGAATATCGCTACAGGAATATTTAAAAAGCAGATAAAAAAGCTAGCAAGCCAATTGATCGGATTTTTGGCTACCAAAAGCAAGCTGTCTACAATAGAATTTCTTGCTTTACGATCATTTGTTTCAGATGTAGGAGCCCTTACTATTAAAGACAACACTGAAAAAATTAAGATACCGATTAAAGCTACAATAGAAACACTGATCTGCCAGGAAAATTTTTCAGTGATATACGCAATAGGCGCCTGGGAAACAATCCCCCCAACCATACCTATAGATACCACTAATGAAGAAGCTAATGCCATCTGCGTTGGTTTTAGCCATAAAGAAGCTAGTTTTAAACAAGCAATGAGTCCCCAAGCCATCATCATACCGGAAAGAAAACGTCCAAAGGCTGCGACATAGATGTTTGTAGAAAAAGCAAATATGATGGCTCCTACAATACCTAAAACCATACCGATGAAAAAGATCTTATGTATGGCCAGTCTATCTAATAAAAGCCCTGCTGGAATTAAGAATATTACATTCCCATAAAAATAAAATGCACCCAATATACCCAATTGTGCAGTATCTAATTGAAAGTATGCTTGCAATGCACCATGCAAGGGATTTAGCATATTACATTGAATGAATGCGTAGAAAAAAAACAACGCTCCTACCATTGGTGCGATCCAATTAACCTGATTATTTTGTTCAACTTTTTTAGCCATAAATTTAGCTCCTTTAAACATAGCCATTTAATGTAAAAGATCTTTTAAAAATAATCACGATAAAAGCTTGGATTTAATTCACTTTTTTTTTATTTATAAAAACAGGCAAAGGAGAAATGCATGACACTCGCCCCGCAAGAAATCGCAAGTTATATCGATCATACCAATCTTAAAGTAGAAGCTACAGAACAAGATATCATTAAATTATGTGAAGAAGCGAATAAATATCATTTCAAAACTGTCTGTGTCAGACCCGATAAAGTAAAGCTGGCAGTAAACTGCTTAAAAGATAAAACCCCAAAGGTTATCTCCGTAGTTGGATTCCCCACAGGAAAAGAATCAACCAATGACAAAGCAAAAGAAACAAAACAGATGATTAAAGATGGCGCTGAAGAAGTTGATATGGTGATCAACTATGAAAAACTCAAAGCCAAAGAATATGCCTACGTTTATGAAGATATAAAAGCTGTGGTTGATGAAGCCAAAAAAACCCCTGTGAAAGTGATTATTGAAACCTGTTTTTTGGATGAAAAAGAAAAAATTATTGCTTGCGCACTGTCTAAAGCTGCTGGTGCTAGTTTTGTTAAAACATCTACAGGATTTGGGACAAAAGGAGCAACCGTAGCAGATGTAAAACTTATGCGAGAAGTGGTGGGCCCTAATATGGGGGTTAAAGCATCAGGTGGTATAAAAAGTTATGAAGATGCAAAAAAAATGATTGATGCAGGTGCTACCCGTCTTGGAACTTCTAGTTCTATAGCCATTGTAGAAAAAAATTTTTCATCAAGCGATTACTAGGAGTATTATGGGCAATGTAGTTATTCTTGTATTAGATAGTGTTGGTATAGGTGCTCTTCCAGACGCTAAAGACTATGGTGATGAAGGAGCCGCCACACTCCCACATATCTTTGAAAAAGTCCCCAATGCCTCACTTCCTAATATGGAAAAGCTTGGGCTTGGCAAAATCACTCCCATGAAAAATGTGAGCTCAACCATAGATGTTGAAGCAGCTTACGGAAAGCTCACCTCAAAAACTATTGGTAAAGATACGATCGCTGGACACTGGGAAATGATGGGAGTCATCTTAGACAAACCATTTGCTACCTTTGAAAAATTCCCGCAAGAATTAATGGATCGCTTTGTAAATGAAACTGGCGTTGGTTATTTAGGCAATGTAAAGGCATCAGGAACCGAAATCATCCAAAAATTAGGTGATGAGCATATAAAAACTAAAAAACCTATAGTATACACTTCAGCAGATTCTGTATTTCAAATCGCTGCCTGTGAAAGCATAATGCCAATAGATGAACTCTATAGAATATGTGAGATTGCAAGAAATATTTGCGATGACTATAACATTGGAAGAGTCATTGCCCGCCCTTTTATCAAAGAAGGCGATAAGTTTGTGCGCACAAAATCTAGAAAAGATTTTTCTATCTGCCCGCCAAGAAAGACTGCCTTAAATTTTGCATTTGATGAAGGGGTACATACCGTAGGAATAGGAAAAATTGATGATATCTTTGGGGGATCTGGAATAGACACAAAACTGCATTCCAAAGGTGACGCTGAATGCTTAAAATCTACCCTAGCACAAATGCATCAATGCAAGGATTCTATTATTTTTACCAATCTCGTTGATGCGGACATGCTTTATGGACATCGAAGAGATCCGGTGGGCTATTATAAATGCTTGCTTGCTATTGATAATGCATTGCCTCATCTAGAAAAGGCATTGGGAAATGAAGGAATGATCATCATTACAGCAGATCATGGTAACGACCCTACCTATAGGGGAACTGACCATACAAGAGAATATGCACCCTTATTAATATATTCACCTAAATTAAAAAAAGATGTCGATCTGAACACTGGCGCAACTTTCGCCAATATTGGAAAGACCATCTTAGATTATTATAAAATCCCCAATGATCTTCCCGGAGAATCTTTTCTAGATCAAATAAGCTAACTATATTATCGCAATAAAAATAGCGCAAAAACGAAAGCAAAAAGCGCAAAAGATTCTACAATCCCTATGGCTGCCAAACATTTTCCAAAAATACCTGGCTGTTTTGCTGACGACTGCATAGCTGTAGCTGCCACCCTTCCCTGATAGATCGCGCTGATCATAATTGCAAGGCCCGCAAATAAGGCGACCCCCACAGCAGACATCGGAGAAATAGCTCCCGTCTTGACTGCTTTACTCATGAAGATCATTAAAATAATACTATAGATAGATTGTGAAGAGGGTACGACAGACAATCCAACATATTTACCATGTCCTTCATCCACATGCGTCATTACTCCATGTGAAGCCATCCCAGCGATACCACAGCCTATCGCGCTACCAAGACATCCTAGTCCTAAAACGATTCCGGGACCAAACATACTAAAATCCATCTTTCAACCTCATTTTTTTATTTTAATAATCTTAACGGATTAAACAATTTTCCATCACCTTCAAAAGAATAATGATACCATTCAATGAAATTAAGACGAAGACCGTGAATTACCCCGCCCATAATGCCAATGAAAAAGTTTATCGTATGACCTATGAAGATTACAAATATACCAAAAAATAGTGGCATACTCCCTCCAAGCTCGTTAAAAGTGCTAGCCATCACCATTCCAGCCAATCCTAATGCATAAATACGGAGATAGGACAATATATCTCCAAAAACGTTTAGGGCTTTTAATATCTCATCCAACCCACGCAATCTGTATTGTATAAAAGATACGATCACTGCCCATGCTAGTCCAAAATAAAGTATCCTCATGCCCCATATGTAAGCATTTTTTACAGACATAAGCCCAACAAAGTTGATCATGGATGTTGCTTCTAACACAAAAGGAACTGCAAGATATCCTCCTATGATAAATAAAATCCATCCAATCCCTGCATAATGTCTGGTTACATAACGTAAAAAAGAAAGAGCAATATGTAGTGCACCGACGAGCAAAGACAACTCCATCATAATATTATCTTTGAATCGATCTAATGCTTCATATTCTCTTTGTCCACCCACCACTTGAGAAGCATACTGAATAAATTGAGAGCCATTTTTTGCCTCTTTCAATTTAGGAAATTTCTGCAGCCAATAGTGATATACATCATCTTTGAGCTTCAAATGATAAGAAGCTTTTGCCTCAGCAAATCTGTTGAGTACAGCGATTTGAGAAAATGGACTATCTGGATCAATGCTCATACCAAAAAAAGATCCCGACAATGCTCCCCATATGATGGTAGCTAAAGAAAGAGAGAGAACCAGGCTATTAAACCGTTTAACAAATAAGCTAGTGTTTTTCCTACACAGCCATTTTAATAAAAAGAAAAAGCCTAAATATAAAAGACCATAGCCTGCATCAGAAATAATCATCGCAAAAAAGAGCATGAAAGAAAAATATACCCATAAAGAGGGATCTTTATCTCTCGTGGAGGGTGTATCATAGATATTAACCAGATCTTCTCCTACCCTTGCTATTCCCTGATTTTCCATGTATGTTGGCTTTCTATCTTTTTGGTCTTCTCCAATTATTTGATATTCTATGGCTAAATCACTGATCATCTCATCCAATTCATCCATATGGTTATCAGCAATCCAGCCCTCAACCATAAATACCGGTTCTGTTTCAAGAGGATAAAAAGCATCGGATATAGCTTCTGTAAGATGAAATTTATTCAGCTCTTCAATGAATCTATGTTCTATCTGTTTTTGATACTTTGTTAATAGCTTTAGCTGATGGTCTTTATTCTTCATCTCAACAGCTAAGCTGTTCATCTGCTCTTGCAGCACTCCAATAGGTTTTTCAATGACTATCTCGATCATGTTAGGATATTTTTTAGCTTGTTTGTTTAAGCTAAAATAATAATCTAGATCATACTCAGTTCCTACATAGATAAGTTCTTGAGGGATATCTACTTTCTCAGCTTTAGAGCTTTTGATACAAAAAAATTGCATGACCCGATGTGTCTGAGATTGAATAAAATGCAGGTCTTCTTCAGAAAAATCCCCATAAGGCAAGATGCGTGCATATTCAGCTTCCAATAGCCTTTTCTTCTCCGCCATCTGCTCTAATTCATGTGCAAAGCGATTGATTGTTTTCACCACTTCCGCAATGTCATGCTTAGATTCTTCTTTAGCCGTTTCTTTAGACATCTCATGTTGCTTTAAGATGCGCAAAGCAGAAACATACTCCTTCAGATAAGAGGGCATTTTTTCTACTTTCTTTTTTTTCAAAGAAATAAACTCGATCAATGATGCTATCTGCGATCTAGAAAAAAAGAGATCAATCTGATTCTTAAGGCCGAAAAATAAGACCTTTTTAACGTTGATAATCATATTCAGCCTTTTTCTTTTCTATTTTCATCTTTGCTACCTTAGCCTGTGATACGGCTGCCAGTTGCTGGTCTTCCAAGAAAACCTTGATTACTCTGATATTATCTTTAGTTTGTGGAATTAACATCTTTTCAAATAGGTTGACGCGAATTGAAACCTCTTTTAGTTCTTTTCTCAATGCCCTTTGTTTTTCTCGAAGTACCGATATCCTTTCTTTCGTATCTACCAGTTTTCTAAGTTGTATAATTGCCTGATCTAACCAAACTGGCGTATCAAAAAGTAAATAATCCGCTTGCTGAAATACAATCTTTTCAAACTGTGGCAGCTCCACCCCAGCTATGTTTTCATAGCTCTTTTCTAGATGTCTTACTTCTGCATAGTAAAAAGGATCGTAATCTTCGCGACAAATAAGTAGTGAAGAAAACCTTTTTATTTCCTCTTGTTCCTTATGCATCTTATCTTTTAGTTTGGCTTTCTCTATTTGAGTAATCGTAATCTGTTGCTGCAATAATGATTTTTTCAATTGCAAAGTCGGAAGGTATTTTTCCAATTGTTTTAGCTTATGCTGTTCATCGCGCAAAGCGCTCTTAGACAACTTAACTCGTGGCATACTCTTTTGGCCAATATTTTTCAGTTAAATTTTTACGTATTCCGATCTCATCTGGCTCAAAACATTCAGACAAGATACGCCATCCTAAATTCAGCGCTTCTTCTAAAGAAATATTCACTTCTAAATTCATCATTTTCGATTCAAAAAGATGGGAATAAAAAAGTAGCTTCTCATCCCACTTTGACAACTTGAACCCCATACTTTGTCTTTCTTTTGCTTTTTTCGAATCTGCATAAAGACGAATCATCGTATTCGCTAGTTCATTATGATCTTCTCTTGTTACCTTACCAATTACCTGTTGTTTTAAACGAGAAAGTGAACCAAAAGGATCGATAAATCCATCATGCAAATAAAACTGTCCTTCAGTGATGTATCCTGTATTATCCGGTATAGGATGTGTTACATCTCCTCCTGGCATTGTCACCGCAGCTACAATCGTTATCGAACCACTATTTTCAATATCTACCGCTTTTTCATATCTTGATGCCAAATCTGAATATAAAGAGCCTGGATATCCCCTGTTAGCTGGAATCTGATCCATAGTAATGGAAATCTCTTTGATCGCATTCGCAAAAGCTGTCATATCTGTCAGAAGAACCATCACATCTTTTCCTTCAATTGCAAATTTCTCCGCACAAGCAAGAGCCATATCAGGTACCAGCAAGCATTCTACTGCAGGATCTGTTGCTTGATGAATAAACATCACTGATTTATGCATCGATCCAGCTGTTTCAGCATTATCAATAAACGCTTGATAATCATCAAAACGCAGTCCCATTCCGCCAATAATCACGATATCTGCATCAGTCTGATTGGCTATGCGCATCAATAAAGGATTATAAGGCTCACCAGCAATAGAAAAAATAGGTATCTTTTGAGATTTCACTAAACAGTTAAACATATCAATCATCGGGATATTCGTTCTCACCATTTGTCTTGGAATAATCCTTTTTGTAGGATTGAAGGAAGGCATATTGATATCAATCGCTTCTCCAACAATCTTTGGGCCGTGGTCAATAGGCTCACCTACCCCATTTAAACAACGGCCAAGTAAGCTACTTGAAAAAGTCGCCTGCATCAGCTTTCCTAAAAAGGTGACTTTGTCCCCTGTAGAAATCCCTCGAGTATTTTCAAATACTTGCAAAGTAACTAAATCATCATCAAAACGCAGTACCGAAGCCATAGTTTTGTCCCCATTTTTTTTGTGGACAATTGCCACCTCACCCAAGGTTACTCCTTGCGCGGCTACCGTAATCAAATTCCCCTTAAGATCGAGTATTCTGTCATATACTTTTTGCATTAGATTCTTCCTTTGGATTCTATGGACTGCTGAACCTGCTTATACACTTGATGATATTCTTTCGAATGAAATGATAAATAATTCATATTCTTTACTGTATTTTGTAACTGTAAGAAAAAGGTTCTTGCCTCATCGTGCGATTCAAACCTAAATTCTCTTTTGAAAATATTTTGGATAAGTAAAAACAGTTCTATTTGTCTTTCTAGCGGACAATAGGCATCTTCTTTATCAAAAGCATTTTGCTGGAGATAACAATTGTCATATAGCTCCCCTTTAAGATAAATAATCATGTCTTCCATGGCCGTTCCTTCTTCGCCCACAACTTCCATGCGTTTAGCTATCTCATCTGTTTTGCGAATAATTGTATCAGCCCTTTTTACTAAACCACCCCAATCATCTACTGTTCCCTCATAAGTCGATGCCGCCTGATAAAGATATTTTGTCCACGAAATCAATGGATCTACGGCTGGATATCGTCTGGCATCAGATCGGGCACGTGAAAGTCCTAAAAAGGCTCCAACAACAGAAAGAGTCGCTTGAGTAACCGGTTCTTCAAAACTTCCTCCCGCCGGAGATACTGTTCCCCCAATGGTTACAGATCCTGTTTTACCCTCCTTTAGCTCAATAACCCCTGCTCTTTCATAAAAAGCAGCTATTCTTGAAGATAAATAAGCTGGAAATGCTTCTTCACCAGGTATTTCTTCTAATCGTCCAGAAATCTCTCTCATCGCTTGTGCCCAACGTGATGTAGAATCAGCTAATAGAAGTACATTGTATCCCATCTGACGGTAATATTCAGCTATTGTAACCCCCATGTATACAGAGGCTTCTCTTGCGGCTACCGGCATAGAAGAAGTATTGCAAATAATAACTGTTCTTTCCATCAACGGTTTATTGGTTCTTGCATCTGTTAAGTGAGGAAACTCCCTTAAGACCTCTACGACCTCGCCAGCACGCTCACCACACGCTGCTATCACAACCATATCCACAGAAGAATATTTAGATAAATGATGCTGCAAAACGGTTTTTCCTGCACCAAAAGGACCTGGAGAACAAAAAGTTCCTCCCTTCAATAAAGGCAGTTGTGTATCTACTAATCTAAGCCCAGTATCCATCATCTGAGAGGGTTTGATTTTTTTACCTTGTCGCAAAGCCATTTTCACCGGCCATTTCTGCAGCATAGTAACAGCTTTTTCTTCCATCGACTCTGATATAAGTGTAGCAATTGTTTCTTCAATGGTATAACTGCCTTTTTTAGCCAGCGACTTTAGCTGATAACTACCACGAAAGGAAAAAGGCACCATGATCTTATGACGAAAAGTTCTTTCTTCAACGTAGCCAAGCTCATCTCCTGCCTGCACGGTTTGCTTTTCTTTTGCTGTTGGAAAAAATTCCCATTTCACTTTTCTATCTAATGCAGGAACCGAAACGCCTCTTTTCAAAAAAAGGCCTGCTATATCAGCGATTTTCTCTAATGGATTTTGCAGACCATCAAAGATAGAGGTCAATAATCCAGGTCCTAATTCTGCTTCTAATAGATGTTTGGTAAAGCGAACAGGAGTAAATAATTTAATGCCTCTAGTATCATCATAAACTTGTAATTTAGCTTCATTACCGCTGATCTCAATAACTTCTGCAGCCAGCTCAACGCCTTCCATGCAGATAAGCCCTATTTCTCCCTGCTTAATATCTCCATCAAAAGTGACATGAACCAAGTTTCCAAATGCTTTGATTACTTGACCTTGAATAGAATCTTTATCTAATTGTTTTACCTTACTTGCCATGATTTATTCCTTATGCCAATGATTCGAGCGCCTTATCACCTTCTTCCTGATCCAGTGCATGCCAATCTTCAATTAACATCAGCTTAGCGGTATAGGCTAGCACACTATCAATCGAAAAAGGAATGAGTGATGTCATTTCATCTAACCTTTTTATTTTATATTCAATGAGATGTTTATGTAAACGCAAGGGATCTGCTTGATATCTATGAAATAATTGGACAATTTCAGCATATTCTTGCGGAGCTTCAAAATTATCCATGTCTTTTTGCGCTAAAATATAGGCGACAAGATCATCTTTTGGATCTTCATATTGCAGTTCATAAACTATATCTCTTTTCATCTGTTTTGCTCTCAGAGCAGTAAAAATAAGACGCAACTCTCTTTCCATCTTAAAATAGTGGGTCAAAAAAGAATGGTTTTCTAAAGCTTCTTCTTGAAAAAATTTGGAGATCAAATAAGGAAAATGTACTAATCGATAGTTCACTTCTTCATGCCGTCTTAGAAAATCAAATACATATTCTGGAAAAAAGTCATGCGCTAACAGCGCACTTTCCAATTCCTTGATGGTTAAATTGCCTCTTGTATCGATCGGATGTAATAGCCACATCAATCGCAAGTTCTGAATATCAATAAACATCCTAAGGCGTTTTAATTTCTCATAATCGCCTTTGGCAAGGTTTAGCTGAAAACGATGCTTTAAGTCCTCAAAAGAAATTGTCGGGGCATCTTTCAAGGAGAGCTCAGGAAAAGAACTGGTTAAAAAATAATATTGTTTAAACATCTATTTTGCAAAAATTAGTTTTCTAAAATCTTCTCGTAAATAATTTATCAATAGACTGCTGATAGCTTCATCAGACATATCTAGAGTAATGTTGTTATCCACCATCTTGATTTTTGCTCCACCGGCAATGTCTGCAAGGGCTACCTGTTTTTTATCCAACTGCTCATTCACACTGCTGGTTAGCCATTTTTCTATTTTTTCTTTCGTTAAATTTTTTGAAAGCACCAGTTCTAAATCACTATCTATTCCATCATTCCTTATGGCTTCAACGAGGCTATTGATGATTTCTGCAACAAGTTGGGGATCTTGCGTGGCTTTTGCAACCTTTTCTTTGATATGATTGGTAAACAACTCCGCTTGAATAGACTGTTTTAGTTGCTCGACAGCTTGTCTACTGCTCACTTGCAATGAAGCGATAAAAGCCGCTTTTTTCTTTTCGAGCTCATCATGTGTCTGTTTTTCAATCCGCTGCTTTTCTTGATTTGCTTCTTCAATAATCTGTTTGGCACTCAAATGCGCGTTCTCAACAATTTCTCTGGCCTCTTGTTTAGCCGGTTCTATCGTCTCTTTTCGTAAAAGATCACAAATTTTTTGTATTTTATTAGCATTTTCATCAGCGGTTTTATCCATAAGCTTATCCGTGGGTTAGTAGGTATGCAATAATGTCTTTACTTATAACATTTTTTGCCTTTCAAGACAAACTTTCCCCATGCAAAGCATTTTTTAATTCAAATTAGTAGAAATTAATCTTTTCATTTGGTTTTTTGAAACTAAGAAGAAAAATAGACTATAGGTACTCCATTATGAGAAAATGGTTAATTATATCTTTAATATGCAGCCATTTTGGTTTGGCATTTTGTGATCAACCCACTTATACCCCACTGGGGCAAGCCGCTACACAAAGCGCAAAACAGGCGCAAGCTAGTAGTGTATCTTGGGTGATTGGTATTGGAAGCTTGTGTATTTTCAGCCTTGTTACAGCGCTAATCGTAGCAAATACTGGAAAAACGACCAAAGCAGGATAATTATGATCAAAAAATTTATTCTATCCCTGTTAATCCTTTGCTCTTTGGGATGGGCTGCAGAAGAGCCCTCTTCAAATAAGGCTCCCGCAAAAGCTGTCATTGCCAGCACCAGTGCAGCAAGCGCTACCGCCTGGGCCAGTTTAAGCATCAGTTTCATGGTAGTATTGGGTATTATCATCGCTACAGCTATCCAAAAAAGCAAAAATTAAAAAAACCTTTGATGAGAATTGGACCTGTTCGTATAAGGAAGTTAGGAGCCAAAGTATGAAAAAGGGAATTTCAATATTTTTGATCAGTTCTATGCTCAGTCTTTCCATTGGGCATGCCCAGAATTCTACCCAATCTGAAAAAGTATACTATGTCCAAGGTAAAGCAGCTGCGGCTTCTTCTTATAGCGCTGTGCGCACATCGATAGTTATCTGGGGAGTTGGCATGGTAATCATTTTTGCTTTGGTAGCGGCCTATGTCAAACCTAGCAAAGCAGCCTAAGCTGTCTATCCTATTGTTTTTTGTTGTCCTACTTACATGTGGCTGGTCTGCGCAATTGGTTTTTTATCCGCCTACGCACTGGCTACCTGTCGACCCTAATAAACTTGAAAAAGAAGTATTAGTACAATATGTGAGTCATGGATCTAATAAAATCGTGCCTTCGATCAATTTAGCCAAAGAAAATATTCCTAATTCGGCAGAAGAATATCTACAAGCCGTTTGTGCCATGTACGACAAAGATGCTCATATTACATACCACAGCTTAGGGACTATCAAAACTCGTTCAGGAAAAGCTCATCTTTTGGAATTAAATTTGCAGGCGAATAAAAAAGAACTGACACTACTACAAGCTATATTGATTAAAGATAAAACAGCCTATGTCTTAACAGGCGCTGCGGCTGTGCAAGATTTTACCAGATACAGACCATTATACATCACATCAATTCGTTCTATGCAGATCACAGATGATCTAATCAGCATCACTGATCCTGCAAAACAAGATCGCTTGATCAGCAAAATCCATCTTCTCACCGATGAACTAAAGAAATGCAAAGCAGAAAACAAAACCAAACCTTTGCAACAACAGCTAGAAGCCTTCTATGAGTACTTATCAGAAGAGTTTTTAGAAATGGGAGACTATTGGCGTTATCTGCTGATTCAAGAACTGTTGAAAGCTGCATAGCTTAATTTTTATATGACATAATTTCCTCGTCTGGCTAAAATCGTTTCCTTTATTTTTAAAAACAAAGTCATTGTGAAAAGTTGATAAACTAGCACATAATTTTGAGTACAACCGTAATAATCTAGTTTATCTTTGAGCTCAAAACTATAAGGCGTTTTTATGAAACAACTAGATCAATTGAAAACTTTTTCTACAATAGTCGCAGATTCTGGAGATTTTATATCTGTGAAAAAATTTGCTCCAACGGACTCAACCACGAATCCTTCTTTGATTTTACAAGCAACTAAAAACCCCTTATATCAACCCTTGATTCAAGAAGCGCTTAACTATGCAAAAAAAGAGTCTTTAGTATTGGAAGGACAGATCAATCATGCAGTAGAAAAACTGCTAGTCATCTTTGCTAGAGAAATTTTAAAAATCATCCCGGGACGAGTTTCTTTAGAATTAGATCCTAGATATTCTTACAGCACCTCTAAAAGCATTGATAAAGCTTTGCGCATGATTTATCTACTCGAACAAGAAGGGATCAATAAAAAACGCATTTTAATCAAAATCGCTTCCACCTGGGAAGGCCTCCAAGCAGCTAAATTACTAGAAAAAGAAGGGATCCGCTGTAATATGACACTGATATTTTGTTTGGAACAAGCTGCCCTTGCAGCAGAAGCAAGAGCAACTATCATTTCTCCTTTTGTAGGAAGGATTTTAGATTGGTATAGAAAACACTTCTCTATGGAAGATTATAGCGCTGACAAAGATCCTGGTGTTATCTCAGTAAAAAATATCTATCGCTACATAAAACATTTCAAATACTCAACAAAAATAATGGCTGCTAGCTTTAGAACACTCGATGAAATCTATGCCCTAGCTGGCTGTGATCTTCTTACCATCGCTCCTAAATTCTTAGAAGAACTATTCAAATTAGATACCCCGATCGCACAAAAACTTTCTCCATCAATGGTTCCTAGTGAAAAAATCAGTAAACTTAACCTTACTGAGGATAATTTCCACAAGCAATTGCGAAATAATCAAATGGCTTTTGAAAAGTTACATGAAGGTATACAAAGCTTCATCAAAGATTTTGAAGCATTAGAAAGCTTAATTAAAAATCAGCTTCTTGAGCCTGTCGAAAATCATTAAAGTTTCTATGTTACGGAAGTTCTGGTTTCTTTATTGTTACAGAATATGATAAGAAAATAATGCCTAGCATAGCATTATGCTAGGCATTCATTAAACTATACAGAAACAGGTTGTTCTTCAGTAGGAATCGAATCCAAGAAAGAAAAATCCAATTCGTCATCAGCTTCGCTATCGACAAATTTCTTACCTTGATGATAAGAAAACCCGGTTCCTCCAGGAATCATGTGTCCCATGATTAGGTTAGATTTGAAATCTAACATGTAATCATTCTTGCCTTCTGCTGCGGCATCGGTTAGAACACGTGTTGTTTCTTGGAAAGATGCTGCTGAAATGAATGATTCTGTTCCCAGTGATGCTTTTGTGATACCTAATAAAACAGGTGCTGCTTGAGCTGGTTTACCGCCTTCTTCTATAGTTCTATGGTTAGTAAGGTGGAAATGTTTCTTATCCACGTCTTCACCATATAAGAAAGTGGTATCACCCGGATCTGTTACACGTACTTTTTGAAGCATCTGTCTGATGATGATTTCAATGTGCTTATCATTGATGTCTACCCCTTGCAGACGATACACTTCTTGTACTTGGTTAACCAGATACTTCTGTAGCTCTCTAACACCGCAGATATCTAAAATCTCTTGAGGTACAATTAATCCATCGGTTAAAGGCTGTCCTTTCACTACATGATCGTTTTTCTGAACGACCAAGTGCTTACTTAAAGGAATCAGATGCTCTTCTTCCATCCCAGTAATCTCATCGCGTACAATAACAATACGTTTATTTTTCTGTACTCCTCTGAAATCTACTATACCATCTAATTTGGCAATCTCTGCCGCATCTTTTGGTTTTCTTGCTTCAAAGAGCTCTGCAACCCGAGGTAGCCCCCCCGTAATATCTTTTGTTTTAATCATACCACGAGGCAGTTTGGCTAAAACCATACCTGCAGAAACCCTTTGTCCCTCATCAACGGCAATACTTGCACCAGACGGAATCGCATAGGTTCCTACTAATTCAGTGAATCCAGAATCAGAAAAAATAGAAATCTGTGGGTGAAGTTCTCCTCTGTGCTGTTTTACAATGTACTCTACTTGGCCTGTTTGTTTATTGATTTCTTTCTGAGTAGAAATCCCTTCTACTAAATCTTCATATTTTACATAACCCGGCTTTTCGCAAATGATCGGACTACTATGTTGTTCCCACTCACCGATTTTAGTGCCTTTAGCGATTTTTCCACCGTCAGGAAATAATAACTTCGTTCCTAACTCAACAGTAAATTCTTGCAACGGCTCAATCGATTTGTTTTGTAACAAGCGTTTATATTCTTCTAGACTACGTCCCTCATCTCTAACGATATGAATGGTACCATTCTTGTTCAGAGCAAGCCAATGTCCTTCATCGTTTTGAACAACACGCAACTCTTTATAGATAATAATCCCGTCATGTTCTGCAATTAATTGAGGTTGAGCCAACATAGATGCAATACCACCAACGTGGAAAGTTCTCATCGTTAACTGCGTCCCTGGCTCACCAATAGATTGCGCAGCGATGATGCCAACCGCTTCTCCAAGGCCTACTAGATTACCTGTAGCTAAGTTCAGTCCATAACATTTGGAACAAACACCTCGTTTCGATTCACAGGTTAAAGCAGAACGTATTTTAACAGTTTCAATACCTGCATCGTCGATCTCTTCAGCCTGCTTTAATGATAAGATATCTCCTGCTTTGGCTAATACTTTAGTACTGTCGCCTGGTTGGTAGATATCGTCAATGATAGTACGGCCAAAGATACGATCTTTTAATGGGATTAGTTCTTCCTGGCCTTGTTTAATGGCACTGACCTCAATACCATTTAACGTACCACAGTCTTGTTCAGAAACAATAACCTCTTGCGCAACGTCAACAAGTCTTCTAGTTAAGTAACCAGAGTCTGCTGTTTTCAAAGCAGTATCTGCAAGACCTTTACGCGCACCGTGCGTAGAAATAAAATATTCTAATACAGATAACCCCTCTCTAAAGTTAGAGGTGATCGGCGATTCAATAATCTCACCAGATGGTTTCGCCATCAAACCTCTTAATGCTCCAAGCTGTTTAACCTGAGATTTGTTACCTTTCGCACCAGAGTCCATCATGAGATATAATGGATTAAGCTCTCCTTGATCAGAGATCTTACTCATCAGTTTATATAGCTCTTCAGACAATGAATCGGTTACTTCAGTCCATATGCTAATAATCTTAGATTTTCTTTCTCCTTCGGTGATAACCCCATCTTCATATTGTTTTTTTACTTTTTCAACACGCTTATAGGCGTTATCCAATACTTTTTGCTTGTCTGCTGGTACGCATACATCCCATACACCCATAGAAAGCGCTGCTTTTGTTGCTTGAGAAAAACCCAGACTCTTCATTTCATCTAAGAACCGTACGGTTTGTTCTAAACCAACTTTTTTATAGCAGTCTAATACGAGCTGGGAGAGTTTTTTCTTTCTTAATGCATAGTTTTGATAACCTAATTTTGTAGGAACAATCGTATTGAAAATCACTCTTCCAGGAGTGGTTTCAATAATACTGTCATCTACATATAGCTTGATTTTTTCATGAATAAATAGCCCACGACCAAAATCATCCTGATAACCCTGACTAGGCTTATGCCAGTTATAACTCATTGCAGAGTATAAAGCAGATAGCACCTCTTCAGAACTTCTAAAGATTTTAGTTTTACCACCATGCTCTTCTGGAATATATATCGGATCTAACATCAGATAATACAGCCCCAAAAGCATATCTTGCGATGGGATCGTAACCGGCTTACCAGATGAGGGTAAGAAAATATTGTCTGGTGCCATCATCAATAATTTAGCTTCCAACTGCGCTTCAATAGATAAGGGCACGTGAACAGCCATCTGGTCACCGTCAAAGTCAGCATTGAATGCTGTCGTTACCAATGGATGAATACGGATCGCTTTCCCTTCGATCAATACCGGTTCAAAAGCTTGGATACCCAGTCTGTGAAGCGTCGGAGCACGGTTCAGTAATACAGGATGTCCTTTAATGATTTCTTCTAGCACATCCCATACTTCAGGCGCTTGTCTTTGAATCATTTTCTTTGCTGAGCGAATTGTGTATACACATCCTAAATCTTTCAAACGTTTCACAATAAATGGCTCAAATAATTCTAATGCCATCTGTTTTGGAATACCGCATTGGTTAAACCGCAGCTCAGGTCCGACAACGATAACGCTACGACCGGAATAGTCTACCCGTTTACCAAGCAGGTTCTGTCTAAAACGACCTTGCTTACCTTTTAACATCTCAGATAGTGCTTTTAATGGCCGGTTTCCTGCTCCCATTACCGGATGCCCATGGCGACCGTTATCAAAAAGGGCGTCTACCGCTTCTTGCAGCATTCTTTTCTCATTGCGGATAATCACATCGGGTGTTTTAAGTTTTAAAATCGATTTTAAGCGGTTATTACGGTTGATCACTCGTCGATATAAATCATTAAGATCAGAAGTGGCAAATCGTCCGCCATCTAATGGAACTAAAGGTCTTAGATCTGGTGGAATCACCGGCACAGAAGCTAGCACCATCCACGCAGGATCATTAGGAGAAGAAGCTAAGCTCTCTACGATTTTTAATCGTTTTGCCAGCTTCATTCTGGCTTGCATAGATTTTGTTTTACGTAATTTTTCTTTTAGTTCTAAAACTAAAGCTTGTAAATCTTCTGTTTTCAATAGTTCTGAAATGGCTTCACCGCCCATTTTCGCATCAAAACTATCCGGTCCCCATTTTTCAATGGCTTCTCTAAGCTCTGCATCATTAAGCAATTGTTTTTTTACTAAATCTGTTTTCTTGGGGTCAGTAACAATAAATTCTTCATAATAGATGACTCTTTCAAGCTCTGCTGTAGAAAGCCCTAAGAGATTACCTATTCTCGACGGCATAGTCTTGAAAAACCAGATATGTACAACCGGCACTGCTAGTTCAATATGAGCCATTCTCACGCGGCGTACACTCGAAACAGTAACTTCAACACCACAACGGTCACAAACAATTCCTTTGTGTTTGATCTTTTTGTATTTACCGCAAGCACATTCCCAGTCTCGGGTAGGACCAAATATTTTTTCACAAAACAGTCCGCCCTTTTCCGGTTTAAATGTCCTATAATTAATCGTCTCAGGTTTTTTAATTTCACCACGAGACCATTCATTTTTTATGACTTCGCCCGACGCAATCTTAATGGTGAGCTTATCAAAATGAGAATCTCTAAAATCCTCGTCTGCCATCTGTTTTTTCCCCCGCAATAATATAACTTTATTCTTTACCTACAGCTTCTGCTCGGATATCCAAGCAAAGCCCTTGCATCTCTTTTACCAACACGTTAAATGATTCTGGTGTCCCAGATCGTAGGGTATTATCCCCTTTAACAATGGATTCATAAATTCGTGTTCTACCAGAAACGTCGTCAGATTTTACGGTTAACATTTCTTGCAAAAGATGCGCAGCACCATATGCTTCTAATGCCCACACTTCCATCTCTCCAAATCGTTGTCCCCCCATTTGGGCTTTACCACCCAATGGCTGTTGAGTAACGAGAGAGTAAGGACCTATCGATCTAGCATGGATCTTATCAGCAACAAGGTGCGATAGTTTTAACATATAGATATATCCCACAACCACATGGTTGTCGAATCGTTCTCCTGTACGGCCATCAAATAATTTGAATTTGCCTGATTTAGGCATGCCGTTTTCTTCAAGCATTCTCCAGATCTCTGCTTCAGGAAAGCCTTCAAATACAGGAGCCTTGATATAAATTCCTGCCTTTTTCGCAGCTATACCAAGATGTGTCTCTAACAATTGTCCCATATTCATACGGGAAGGCACACCTATAGGATTTAAGATCATCTCTACGGTACGACCATCTTCCATATAAGGCATATCAGCTTCAGGAACAATCTGAGAAACAACACCTTTATTTCCGTGTCGTCCAGCCATCTTATCCCCTACTTGTAGTTTGCGCTTGGTTGCAATATAAACTTTTACCTGCCTAATGACACCAGGATCTAACTCAACGTCCCCTTTACGCATATATTCTACAGCGGCTTTATGCTGATCTTGCAGAGCATCTAACGCTTTTTTGTGATCTCTAACGATTTTCTTTATCTCAGCAAAGATTTCTTCTTTACCCATGATCAGATTTTCTATATCTTCTGATTCAATCATCTCAATCATTTCTTGCGTGATTGTTTGTCCTTTATCAACTAAGACCTCACCCGTTTTGCGGTGTAAGATCGGCGCCGGACAAGCCTCATTCAATAAAAGAGCTCCCATCTTCTCATGAAACTCTAACGAAAGTTCAGCTTCCTTTGTCTTATACTCTTGATGAATATCTTTAATACGGCTCGCTTCTTCTACCAGCTCATCATCTGTTTTGGATAAACGATCTCTGCGAGAGAACACTTTTACATCCATAACTACCCCTTCAGTTCCTGGAGGAGCTGTTAAAGAAGCATCTTTTACGTCAGCTGCTTTTTCTCCGAAAATCGCTCTCAAGAGTCTTTCTTCTGGAGATAGTTCTGTCTCTGATTTTGGTGTAATCTTACCTACTAAGATATCACCTGGCTTTACTTCAGCACCTATCCGTATAATACCATCATCACCTAAATTCGCTAACGCTTCTTCTGAAACATTTGGGATATCTTTAGTGATCTCTTCTTTTCCAAGTTTAGTGTCTCTGGCTGTTAGCTCAAACTCTTCTAGATAAATTGAGGTATACGTATCTTCGCGAATCAGTTTTTCAGAAATAATGATCGCATCCTCATAGTTATATCCACACCAAGGCATAAAGGCTACTAGAACATTTTTCCCTAATGCCAATTCCCCTTTATCCGTTGCAGGACCGTCCGCCAAGACATCCCCAGCTAAAACTTTGTCCCCAACAGAACAAATCGGTGTTTGGTTGATGCAGCTGCCAGCATTTGAGCGCATAAATTTAGTTAAAAAATATTCTTTTTTCTTTAGCGGATTATCTTTGGGCGTAATAACGATTCGGTATCCATCTACGTAATCTATAACCCCGTTTTCTTCAGCAATAACCACCGCCCCTGAGTCTTTTGCAGCACGTTTTTCTAGTCCTGTACCCACAATTGGAGCTTCGGTTAACATCAAAGGAACGCCTTGACGTTGCATGTTTGATCCCATCAATGCACGGTTCGCATCATCATGCTCTAAGAACGGAATCAGTCCAGCCACAATAGATACTAGCTGTTTAGAAGACACGTCCATATGTGTTACTCGAGTTGTCTCGATCTCCATAGGCTCACCCTTATAACGAGCCCAGCAAATAATTCCTTTAAACATATTGAATTCATCTAAGGGAGCGGAAGCCTGAGCGATAACGCATTCTTCTTCTTGATCAGCTGTCATATATTCGATTTCATCGGTAACTACACCCTCCCTAACAATACGGTATGGCGTTTCAATGAAACCAAATTCATTGATCTTACCGAATGAAGATAGTGAAGTAATCAAACCGATGTTTGGACCTTCAGGTGTTTCAATAGGACAGATCCTTCCATAATGTGAAGAGTGAACGTCACGCACTTCAAATCCAGCTCGCTCTCTATTCAATCCCCCTGGACCTAAACAAGAAAGTCTTCTTTTATGGGTCAATTCAGATACTGGATTGGTTTGATCCATAAATTGTGAGAGCTGTGAGCGTCCAAAGAAATCTTTTAGTACCCCTGCCAATCCTTTAGCAGATACAATCTTTCCTGGAGTCATCGTGTCAGCTGTGAAATCAAATAGATTCATTCTTTCTTTAATGATTTTTTCCATACGTGATAAACCAATACGACATTGATTTTGCACTAATTCTCCTACAGCACGGATACGTCTATTGCCCAAGTGATCGATATCATCGACCATGGCTTCAGGATCCCCCATTTTTAATCGAATCAGATATCTTAATGCTTCAACAACATCTTCTTTTTTCAATGTGACGACATCTAATTCTTCATCGGTAATCGGCATGCCTAACTTACGATTTAGTTTGTAGCGGCCAACACGACCCAAGTTATAGCGTCTTGGATCAAAGAACATACGCATAATTGTAGAACGCGCATTCGATAATGTAGCAGGTTCGCCAGGACGAATTTTGCGATAAAAATCTTTTAAAGCAGACTCATAGGAATCCGTTGGATCTTTAATCAACATCTTAATGATAGGATGAGTCTCATCACAATCTTCTACGATTTTAATAGAGCTGATCTTTTCATCCACCATGCGTTTTAACATCGCCGTAGTTAGTTTTTCTGCTGCTTTACCAAAGATAAGTCCCGTTTCTTCATCCACCACATCTTCCGCTAAGATCTTACCTACTATTTTTGCAAAATCTTTTTCAGATTTGATCTTAACGCGTCTTGTTGTGAAAAACTCTTCGATGATGTCGCTATCTGTAGAATATCCGAGTGTACGCACAAAAGAAGTAGCCAGTACTTTGCGTCTTCGTTTCTTTCTATCAATAAAGACATATATTAAATCATTATTATCAAAAGAAGCTTCTAACCAACTTCCTCTATAAGGAATCATGCGGAAAGAATAAAGTAATGTCCCTTTAGGATGTCTTTCTTTTTCAAAAGAGATCCCCGGAGAGCGATGCAATTGAGAGACAATAACCCTTTCGGCGCCATTTACAATAAAAGTACCATGTTCGGTCATGATAGGAATAGTCCCCATATAGACTTCCTCTTCTTTGATCCCTGTCTCATCAGTTAATCTAAACTTAACCTTCAAAGTTACATTATAAGTAATGCCTCGACGAATACATTCTTCTGGTGTGTATTTTGGAGTCCCGAGATTATATGATAAAAATTCGAGCATCGTTTTTTCATCATATGATTTGATCGGAAATAGTTCTGTGAACACTTCCTGCAGGCCTACATTTGCTCTTTCGTGAGGCAGAACATCTGCTTGCAAAAATTGATTATAAGACTTAATTTGGATCTCAATCAAATTCGGAAGGTCGAGTATTTCTTTTTGTTCTTTGAAACTCACCCTTTTAGGCGGTTTTTGTAGCATAGCACTTAGCTCCTAATGAAATAATATTGTTTACATCCAACCCATTTATCCAAAAATGGAAATGAGCAGAAGCCTGCATAAATTGGCTACTGCTCTAAATTAGGTTATATTCTTACAGACCTTTGGCAGTCGCTTTACCACCAGCTGCAGCTATCTTTTTCACGATATCATCTGCGTCTGCTTTTGATGCTGAATCTTTTAGTACTTTTGGCGCACCTTCAACTAGATCTTTAGCTTCTTTAAGACCAAGTCCTGTCACTTCACGTACTACTTTAATAATACCAATTTTCTTGTCTGCAGGAGCTTCTTCTAGAGTCACTTTAAACTCTGTAGATTCCTCTTTGGCTTCAGCTGCATCTTGACCTGCTGCTGGTGCCGCAACTACTGTAGCAGCTGCAGCGGCTTTAACGCCCCACTTCTCTTCCAAAGCTTTTTTTAGAGAAGCCATATCAAGAACTGAAAGATTACTTAAAATGTCGACAATTTCTTCAACACTATAATTTTTTGTGGCCACTTTTTACCTCATTAATTTTCTTTTTTACTCTTATTTTCTAGACAATACATAAGACTTGTTAACAATCCTTCCATGACAGACAAGGTTCTTGTCATTGGTGCTTCAAATAGCCCAAGCAGCTCTGAACGCATTTGGTCCTTTCCAGGAAGTTTGGATAATAATTTTATTTCTTCTTCAGTGTAAGTTTTCCCTTCGCTAGTACCCGCTACAATAGAAAATAAATCTCCATTATCTTCACTAAAATTACATACGGTTTTTGTAGCATCAGCAAGATCACCTTTAATAAATACAACACCCACATGGCCTTTAAACTCTTCAGAAGGTAAAGGCAGCTTCATATCGGCAACTGCTTTCGCAAAGACTCGTCTTTTTACAATTTCAAAAAGAGAACTTTTTTCTGATAACTGCTTACTCAAATCCCATGATAATGTGGGCTCAAAATGCTGATAGTTAACCACTATCATTGCATCAGCTGCGCCTATCTTCTCTTTAATCTCATCTAATAATAACTGTTTTTCTTTTCTCATAGCTCTTCACACAACTTTAGATTGCTGCAACTTGTAACTCTAAACGGATACCAGGTCCCATTGTTGAGGACAATGCAGCTGATTTAATAAAAATACCTTTAGCCGATGCCGGCTTAGCTTTATTTACTGCTTGTAAAAAAGCGTTGATGTTTTCCTCTAGCTTTTCGGCAGCAAAAGAGAGTTTCCCAACCATATTGTTAATTACACCGCTTTTATCTAACTTAAACTCAACTTTTCCTTTTTTAATCTCTTGAACTGCTTTAGCAACATCAGGGGTTACTGTTCCGGCTTTAGGAGAAGGCATCAAGCCTCTTGGTCCCAAAACCTTGCCAAGCTTACCTACTTCTCTCATCATGTCTGGTGTCGCAACTAATGCAGAAAAACCAGTCCATCCACCTTTGATCTTTTCAATATACTCTTCACCGCCAGCAAAGTCAGCTCCGGCATCTAACGCCGCTTTTACTTTGTCGCCTTGTGTAAGCACAAGAACCACCACATTCTTACCTGTGCCATGTGGTAAAAATACGGTTCCTCGTACTTGCTGGTCTGATTTTTTAGGATCCACTCCCAATTTAATTGCTATATCAACTGATTGATCGAACTTTAGTTCAGGACATTTTTTTAACTGCTCTACAGCTTCTTTAATTGGAGCTGAAGGATGTTCACCTAATAGTTCTACGATTTTTTTGTTTCTTTTGCTTTTTTGCGCCATAGTTATTAACCCTCTATATCTACACCCATCGATCTTGCAGTTCCCATGACTACCTTACAGGCAGCATCAAGACTAGTAACTCGAAGATCTTGCATTTTGCTATCAGCAATTTTTTCAACTTGTGCTTTGGTTAGTTTCCCTACTTTTTCTCGGTTAGGAACTGCAGATCCTTTCTCTAGCTTCAATTCTTTTTTGATCAATTCTGCAACTGGGGGCTGCAAAGTAATAAAAGAAAAAGAACGATCTTGATACACTTCAATAATTACAGGCAATACATTGCCTGCTTTATCTTGTGTTCTTGCATTAAAATCCTTACAAAAGCCCATGATGTTGATCCCGGCTCCCCCAAGAGCTGGTCCAATCGGTGGGGCTGGATTTGCTTTCCCAGCTGGAATTTGCAGTTTAATTATCTTAATTATTTTTTTCTTAGCCATTTCTAAATACCCTTTTATACCTCTGTCTCAGAAGTAATTTTCTCAACTTGCCAAAACTCGAGATCATCAACTCGTGTATCTCTCCCAAAAATAGAAACCTTTACACTCAAACGACCTTTATCATGAAAAACTTCTTCCACTGTTCCGATGAAATTAACAAATACGCCATCTGTAATTTTTACGGTGTCACCGAGCTCAAAGCTATGCTTATGGACAACACCCTTTTTCTTTTCTTCTAAGTCAGATAAAATGTTTTTTACTTCATCATCCGTTAATGGAGTAGGATTACCGCCGCCTAAAAAGTCTATCACGCCATTGGTAGCTTTAATAAATGCCCAAGACTCATCAGTCAAATTCATCTTAATAATGATGTATCCTGGCCACATCCTTTTTTCACTGATTTTTTGCTGGCCCTTTTTAACTTCAGAAACATTCTCTGTTGGTACCAGAATCTCTTCAATGAAATCTTTCATCTGCTGTTTCTCAGCATTCTCTTCGATTGCTTTTTTTACTTTCTTTTCGTGACTTGACATCACTTGCAGCACATACCATTTCGCATTCATCTCATTCCTACCCTGTTATCCATCGTACTACAGTTCCAAAACCCTTAATAACCGTCTGAAGGACCATATCAGTAAAATAAATACCCAATGCCATTCCAAACGTTGCTAAGATCGCTACTTTAGTAAAAGAAATAAGCTCTTTAGAAGAAGGCCAATCTACGCGCTTGATCTCTTCTTTAACCTCATTGAAAAAAGAAAGCCTAAACTTGCTTGACTTTCCATTTTCTTCCTTATGTGATGATTCTGATTTCGAGGCCATCTTTTCCCTTATTTGAGAAACGAGTGCGGAGGGATTCGAACCCCCGACCGGCGACTTTGGAGATCGCTGCTCTACCAGCTGAGCTACACACCCTGGTATCTCTTACCACTGTTTATTCAATAATTTTTGATACAGTTCCTGCACCAATCGTTCTGCCACCCTCACGAATAGCAAATCTCATTCCTTCTTCCATAGCTACTGGTTGTAGTAATTCGCCTGTGATCTCTACGTTATCACCTGGCATAACCATTTCTGTTCCTTCTGGAAGTGATATAGTTCCTGTTACGTCAGTGGTTCTAAAGAAAAACTGTGGTCTATATCCGGTAAAGAATGGTTTATGTCTACCCCCTTCATCTTTCGTTAGAACGTAGATAGCTCCTTTGAATTTTTTGTGTGGCGTACAAGAGCCTGGAGCCGCTAACACCATTCCTCTTTCTACATCTTTTTTCTCGATACCTCTTAATAGAACACCTACGTTTTCACCAGCTCTAGCTTCATCTAATGTTTTGTTAAACATTTCAAGGCCAGTTGCAACGGTTTCTCTTGTTTCTCTAAGACCCACGAGTTGCAGTTTATCATTAACTTTTACGATCCCTTTTTCCACTCTACCAGTTACCACAGTACCTCTGCCTGGGATAGAGAATACGTCTTCGATCGGCATTAAGAATGGTTTGTCCACTTCTCGTTGTGGTTCAGGGATTTTTTCATCCATTGCGTTAATCAATTCCATAATGCTTTTTACATATTCTGCATCGCCTTCTAACGCTTTTAACGCAGAACCACGGATGATTGGTACATCTTTGTAGCCTTTAGCTTCTAAAAGCTCAGTTAATTCCATTTCAACCAGTTCTACTAGCTCTTCGTCACCTTTACCGATTTGATCCATTTTGTTTAGGAAAACTACGATAGATGGAACTCCTACCTGCCTAGCTAAAAGAATATGTTCTTTTGTCTGAGGCATCGGACCGTCTGTAGCTGCTACAACAAGAATAGCACCGTCCATTTGTGCCGCACCAGTAATCATGTTTTTAACATAGTCAGCGTGTCCTGGACAGTCTACGTGAGCATAATGTCTTTTGTCTGTTTCATATTCAACGTGTGAAGAGTTGATCGTAATACCCCTTGCTTTTTCTTCAGGAGTATTGTCAATCGATGCGTAATCGCGAAACTTACCGCCGCCTTTTTCTGACAAAGTCTTAGTAATCGCAGCAGTTAATGTCGTTTTCCCATGGTCAACGTGGCCAATTGTACCGACGTTCACATGAGGTTTATTCCTTTGAAATGCTTCTTTAGCCATCCTTCGTTCCTCCGTTAGGCTCCTCAATAAATTTTTATATATCTGCCCAGAAAAGGACTTGAACCTTCGACCGCTTGCTTACCATGCAAGTGCTCTACCTCTGAGCTATCTGGGCTTTTTTCCTTAATCTGAAAGCAGTTAAGCTTAGACTGAGATATAAATAAAATCAACATCTTTAAGCTAAAACTATTATTTTTGACGATAAATAATTCTAGCTTTGGTCAAGTCATATGGAGAGAGCTCAACAGTCACTACATCTCCCGCATAAACTCTGATATTCTTCATGCGCATCTTTCCGCAGAGATGAGCAATGACGTTCATCCCATTTTCTAAAGCTACGCGAAAAGTCATATTCGGCAGAAGTTCTTGCACCTTTCCGTCGATCTTTATTGTATCTTCTTTAGCCATCTATAAACTGTAATTAATATTGGGGATAATAAAACAATATTTTGTCATTATTGTCAACTAGTTAAAGAGTTATGATGAGCAAATTTGCCTGTTATGCAAATTTTATAAAATGATTTTTATATTATTATAAAATAATTAAAATAAACCTTTCCAACAACTCTTAAAACTAATTTACCATCCTTGAATATTACCCCACCCTTCTTGGTTTAAGAACTCATCATAGTTTCCTAAAAAAAGTTCTTGACGATCCATATGACAAACAATCATTTTTTTAGGTTGAAGTTTTCTTAATACACTCTCATCATGGGTTACCAAAATCACAGAACCTAAAAAATTATTTATAGCATTCATAAGCGCATCAATAGACTCTACATCTAAATGATGTGTAGGCTCATCCAATAATAATAAATTAGCAGGTGTTAATAAAATTTTTGCTAATAAGACACGACTTCTTTCACCACCAGAAAGAACTGAAATGCTTTTTTTACGATCATCGCCTGAAAATAACATGGCACCACATACACTACAGACCTGCTCATAGGGAGCATCTGGAAAAGCCTGTATCAGTTCTTCTTCGATTGTGTTCTTCTCACTCAATCGATCAATATTGGTCTGACCAAAATACCCAATTTCAGCGCTTTCTGCATAAATAACTTCACCTCGATCCGCCTTGAATTCTTCTGATACCAGTTTCAAAAGAGTAGATTTTCCCGATCCATTTTTCCCAATGAAAGCCATGCGCTCGCCACTGGCTAGCTCAAACTTAACATTTTTGATTAAAGGCTTTTGTTTATCATAGGAAAAATGCAAATCTTTTACCGATAGAATACGCTTGCTTTGAATCCTTTTGTAATTGAATTGAAAACATAAGTTTTGTTCTTGCTGCAATTCCTCTAATTGATCCATTTTCTCAATCGCTTTGAGTCGAGATTGCGCTTGGGCAGCTTTGGTGGCTTTAGCTCCAAAACGTTCTACAAAAGACATCATATGTTTTTTCTTTTTTTCAATGTTTACTCGCCTTTTTTCATGGGTTTCTTCTTGAATAGCAATCATCGTTTCATACTCCTCTAAATTACCATGCACTTTTTTTATTTTTCCGCGCTTAATGCCTAATACATGTGTAGCTATAGAATTAACAAACTCACGATCATGGGAAATAAACATGATCTGAGCTGGCCAGTTTTTCAAAAAGGACTCCAACCATTTTATAGCTACAATATCTAAATAATTCGTAGGCTCATCTAACAGTAACAAATCCGGCTCTCCCGCCAATACTTTGCAAAGAGCAATTCGTAGTTGATATCCACCAGAAAAACTCTGGGGCGATTTTTCAAAATCCTCATCAGAAAATCCCAGACCTTCTAAAAGGATTTCTACTTTGTATTGCAAGTCCCTTTCCTGAGGAGGCAATCCTAAAATAGCTTCTTTAACTAGTGTAGGCTGGGTAAAACGTAAGTGCTGTGGCAGTCCTCCAACACGTAGTCCTTTAGGAAATGAAATGGCACCTGAATCAACCCCTTCTCTTCCCAATAAGATATTTATTAGAGTCGATTTTCCAGAACCATTACGCCCTGCTAAAGCACATCTTTCTTTTTTTCCAATATGAAAGGTCACATCGGAAAAAAGGACGCGTGTGCCATAAGATTTTGAAATATGATCAACCTGAACCATAACAATGAGACTTATATTATTATTAACGGATAGCTAAATCTATGCTAACTTCATATAGGATTATTGTACACCCTGCTATTTCCCTACTTTACTTATCGAAAAATTTGCGTTATAAATAGAAAAAAAAGAATGTTACTTATGGCTCAGTCTATTGAAGAAAAAATTGCTTTGGTGAAAAGTTGGTTTCCTAAAGAACTCACTTCAAAAGAACGCTATCAAAAGCTGATGGAGCTAGGGAAAAAACTTGAAGAACTCGCTGACAATCATAAACACGATGAAACTTTTGTTGAAGGATGTCAAAGCCAGGTTCATGTCCATGGAGATTTAAAAGAAGGTAAAATTTATTTTACTGGGTCTTCGGATGCACTAGTCACAAAAGGGTTATTATATATTTTAATTACCGTTTATAACGGTGAACCCCCTCAAACGATTATTCAATCCTCACCAGATTTTATGGAGCAGCTAGGAATGGAAGGTTCTTTATCTCAAAATCGTTCTAATGGCGTAATGCAGATTTTTACACAGATGAAAAAAATAGCTGTAAAATATCTCAATAATTAAAACAATTTTTTGATCTCGTCTTGATATCCACCGGTTAATTCAAGAGTGCCATTATCTAAAATTATAGCATTCAGCTCTAACCTTACCCCAAACTTTCCAGGAAGATAAATCCCCGGCTCAATAGAAAAGCAGGTATTAGGCAAAAGTTCCCTGGTATCATGCATCTCTAAATCATCTAAATGCGCTCCACTGCCATGCAGCTCGATTTCAATGTTATGCCCTGTGCGATGAGTAAAATATGGTCCGTAGCCTTGCTTTTCAATATAGTCTCTTACTTTTCTATCTACTTCCCACCCTTGAATGGGTTTTTGGGATTTTAATCGCTCTTGTATTAATTCAATTGCTTGCTTTTGTGCTTTGCGCACAATATTAAACACTTTTACTTGCTCTTCAGATGGTTTATCCGATGCAACCGCTACACGAGTGATATCACCATATACCGCTTCAGCCTTATCAAGCTTACACCACTGATCTAACAAGATAAAATCCCCCTTTTTAATCTTAGCGGAATTTTCTTTCGTGGGTTCATAGTGAGGATCAGCCGCATGTTCATTGACAGCGCATATTGGTGATGTATCAGTAATATAGCCGTTAGCCTTCATTTCTTTTAGCTGAAACTGTTGCACAGCATATTCAGTGATCGATTTTTGAGTTTTTAGATGATCTGCTATCCACTGCCATGTTTTTGCAACTAGCTGATCTAAAAATTGCGCTGCTTTTCTTTGAGTCTCTATTTGCTGTTTAGTTAATACCGCTGAGAAATAAGAAAGAAATACACTTGAACTAACTACATCAGAATCTTTCGATCTAATTAGATCAATGGTACCTCCATCTACTTTAGAAACATATGGATTATTTGCATCAGGGGAATATTCCATAGCGATTTTTTTCTGGTTGGAAAGTATTTGAAACAAATGCTCATGAAGTTTTTGCCATGAAGTATAAGTCAACTTTTTTCCTGGCCAAGCATCTAAGGCTCCCTGTTCAATGCCATGTACAATTTTTATAGGATCCCCTGTTTGCGGAATCCAATAAAAATATCTGCGGGTCAAATGTTTTTGTCCTAATTCTAAAAACTGCGCAGCAAACGGATTGTTCCCATGAAAATCATATATAAGCCATCCATCCATCTGATGTTTTTTCAATTGTTTTTGTACAAAATCTATTTTCTGTTTTCTATCCATATGCTTAATGATTGATTGCTCGTATAATCGCAGAAGCCCCCATGATACGAAGTGTTTGTGACGGTTCTTGTAATACGTGAATTAAAAAATCTAAAGTCCCGATAGTTCCGCCTTGTGCTATCGCTTCTAAGATAATCATCTTTTTTTCTCGATCTACAGAATAATACGCTTCTTGCAGCACTTTAAATGCTCTATTATCTTTGGCAAACATCGCCAACATCAATGCAGCCTGAATGCGTATGTTAGGCTCTTTATGATTTAAAAACGTTTCTACAAAATCAATAGACTCTAAACTGCATTCTTTTAGCAAAGTTGAAGCCGCAATAGCACTTACTCCCCATTGTTTTTGTGATAAGAACTTTTGGATGTATCCTGTTGCACCATCAGGATTAAAAATTGCCAATACTGACAATACATTGAGCTGCGCCATCAGATCCATTGTCTCCGGATATTGAGGCATCTGCTGCATATGCCGTATTTCACTAGGGGCTATCTGGGTAAATAAGGGATTCTGCGTAGCCGCCCACATCCACAAACTTTGCTTATTATCTAGCAACTCAAATAGTACTGCTAACGATTCATCTATTGCCTGTCTTTGACTTATCAAGCCAAGGGCAACATTAGCCTTTACATATTGATCCGGATGCTTTTGTAATATTTCTTTGGCAAGATTTATTCCTTGCTTTCCAGATGTTGCAATTGCGGCCGCAGCAAGCCTACTATGTCTTTTGTCATCAGAATAAATCCATTTGGCTATCTCTTGGCTTTTAGAAGAATCTAGTAACAATTGTAGCCATGATGCGGTAATACTTACCGTGGGATCATGATCCTTAATGCCAAGACTAACCGCTATCTGTAATTTTTCATTCGGTATTAATTCACGAAAATACACTGCCAGTGCATTAAATGCTTCAATACGTACTATAGGATTGATATCATGGATCAAATCATAAATAACTGCTTTGGCGCCATCTACTTTAAAATATACCGCTGCCATACAAGCAAACTGTCTAAACCCCATCTTAGAACTTTTAGCCAACTCAATTATTTCTTCTGCCGAGATTTTTTCATATAAAGAAAGAAGTGATTCAATGGCGGATGCCTTTTCTTCAAAAGTATTTTTATCATCCTGAATAATCTCTTTTAAAAAAGACTGCTTTTCATATATCCCCATCCTTCCAATTGCTTTGATCAGTTCTAGACGCACTAGCCACACCGATTCCTTTTCCAGTCGATCTATGACTTTTCTTTTCAACATCTCATCTTTATATTGTGCTACAAAAGATGTGGTCATTGCTCTTATGATAGCATTAGGATCCTCCATCATCTTGCCCATTAACTCTACCGAATGAGAATCTTGCGCTAAAAAACCCGCTATTAAAGAACTAAGACGAATATAATATTGTGAAGAATAAGTGCCCCGATCAATGATCTTCCAACAGATGTTTTCTAAAAAATCTAAATTGTCTAACAAACTTTTCTTATGAGCAAAATAATAATCAAAATGCTCGATTGCTTTTTTCTCTTTATCACAGGCAATCATCGACTGAATATATACTTTAATAATTGCTAGATCATGAGGATATTTTTCTATAGCGGCCTTAGCCTTTTGATATGCCGCTTTATTATCAGCTAAATACAGATGATATTCGATTTGCTTTGCAAGACCTGCTGGAGTGTTCTTTTCTGCAGCTTGCATATTCACAATCAATAAACAAAAGGACAATAGTATAAATTTACTCATATCCTTGTTTTACCTAAATGACATTTAGGTTACAAGTGCCTATACAAGATTAGTTACTCTGCTTCTCTTGCTTTGTCCCCAGCTTGCTTTACCGCCTGAACTTGAGCACGGATATGTTCCACGCTTAATATAGTACATACCTCTTTATTATTTATTCCTAAAACGATCGCATCTAGGTCTTTATATGATCCATGACTTTGCCTTGTTTTTGCTTTGCCATATTGAAGACATATAGTATAGTTCGTCAAACCAATATTGCGCCTTTTTGATGGGTCTAACTCTGTAATATCACCTATCTCGGTTAATCCATTAGATTCACGATTAAATTCAAATACTCGTGTATCATTCAATGGATGATCAAGAGGTAATCTTCTGCCCTCAGAACTTCCAAACCTATAAATGACATCTCTAAAATAGTCTGCTGCAAACTCCCTACATCTACTAGTATCCGTTGTTCCAGTAATAATTACGTCTTCTTTTCGATACCCTTCATAAATATCTGGTGCTTTTTTGTCTAAGATTGAAGAACAATGTACATAATGGCCGCTCGTAATAGCGTCTCTAGCTTCTCTATCAAATAATTTACCAGCACGTCCAGCAAACAAAAATCCTTGAAAAGGTCCTCCAGGTAAAATCACTTTTAAAGTTGGTGAGAATTTAAACACGGGAAGCCCTTTTGCTTCTATTCCATTTAGAGCTTCAAAAAGATATCCAGCAAAGTAAGAAACGGAAGCTGTTTGAACTTGCTCCCGTATTTCTTTTTCCGAGTCTTCACTTTCTACATAAGCATGTGAAGATAGCGATCTCACGAGTTCCGCATGTCCTTCAGCTGCTCTTGTATCATGAAATTTTGGAGGCCACATTGTTGCCTTCACCATTTCTCGGACAGTCACAAATAAGCTATCTCTTATTTTCGGTTTTTGCTCTTCATGCAAAGAATCATTCCGTACCACGCGCATATAAGCAAAAGAACCTATAGCTACCGCCCATCCACCAACTGTTCTTACAATGTGTGCCATCTTTATCTTCCTATTTTTATTATAAAAGATGGACATGCTAGTAAATAGCATTGATTTGGTAAAGTTAAAAGAAAACATTTACAATCTGTGGATTAGACCATATGCTCGAATGGCTTGCCACCCAGAAGATGAAAATGCAAATGGAATACCGCTTGGCCTGCATCAGGGCCACAATTGGTTGTTAACCTATATCCATCACTGATGCCAAACTCTTGGGCTAATTTCTGTGCGACTTGTACAATCTCTTTTATCAAATCTAGGTCTTCTTTTTGTAAAGATTGTAAATCTTTGATCTCTTTTTTAGGCATGATCAATATATGTACGGGAGCTAAAGGAGCAATATCTTTTATTGCTAAAATTCGTTCGTTCTCAAAAACTTTTGTCGACGGCAAAGTTCCATCAATAATCTTAGCAAAAACGGTGCTCATGATTCACCCATCACTAATTTATATGCTTTTAAAGCGTCTTCTTTTGTTTCCCAAATAGAAATAAATCTTCCTTTATGACAAAAGATTGCACCGTCTATCCCACTTTTTTCTTTTAGCTCGTCTTCATGAAGGCCAGCCCAGCTCTCTGGCAGTGGATGACGTACGCGCATTTTCTGATCTAAATTAGGCGGTATCCCTCTCAGCTTCCAATGACTTTGAGACGGCATAATTATAAATTCTGCAGGATGCCCTTCTCCTCCCATAGCAAAAAAACTATCGAGCCATGGCATAGCTTTATCAAACACCATGAGCTTTTCATTTTTCTGCATTTCTTTTTGCACGATCTGTTTGCTGGCCATATTATAACGATACCTAGCAATCATTCTTGTTAAATGGCCTATAGTAAAATTAAAAGCATTATGAAAGGCTTCTTTTTCCTCTTCAATAGTATGGTTGTATTCCGTAGGTAAGAAATAAGAGATCACTTCTGAAAAGCTACATACACCTTTGGGAACTACCTCTTCACCAGTATCTTCTTGATCAACACCTTTAATGATATGATCATTTAAAAACTGATACAGTTCGGATTCTATGATTTGTTTATCGATCAGATATTTTAAAACCATGCCCGCACTAGATAATGGCCCAGTATATTCTACCTGATGATGATCAAAACGTTTTTTCACAGGATCATAGCGGCCCCCCACATCACAAATATATTCACATGCCTGCAGCTTAGCGGGATCTCTAGTTCTAACAATTTTATGAGAGTCGATTAGATCAAATAAGGCTAAAAGAGCACAGGCTGTAACCTCATCCGCATGAAATACCCCATCATGAATCCCAACACTTCTTTTGATCATTAGTGCTCCACAGAAAAACGCATCAGTTTAATAAGCTTGAAAATAGCTTGCAAGCTGAATTTGAACGAATTTTATTTTATGTGAAATTAAAATCCATAGGACATTTTAATGCCCCAATAGGTAGTGCGTTTTTTCATGAATTGGCCTTCGCAAGAAAAACCGTGATGGAATTCTCCAAAGATACGGAGTTTGCGGCCCATGTTTTGCAATTTGCTCCACTCATATCCCAATACATAAGTGCCGTTGATATCCCAGTGTTGGAATTCCCAGTTCTGCCAGTCTGCACCAGCAAAGAAAGTACCATATAACCTATGGTAATACATTTTAAGACCCAAAAATCTAACTTCTGCACCATATTCAAGATAATAGGTTTTCATTGGAAAACTCTTATCACTATGCAAGATAAAACCGGGGCCTAAATATACTCTTAAAGAATCGGTGGCTTGATAAGATCCAAAGAAATCCAACGCTTCAAAACTAGGATTTCTGCGATGTGGATTTTGCCCCGTTGGCACATTGTTTACATATTCAGGATGATTAACCAAAAATTCATCTCCCAAGTGTGAAGAGATATGATATATACGTAACCGGTACGACCATTTATTGATCGCATAGGTCAAAGGAATCCCTACATAATAATCAGTATTAACAAGCTCAGTTCCACCTTGTGGATTATATCCATGCACATCCATATTGAATACAGCCCATATCCCCGCTTCGATACCGATTTGCATATCTCCATGCCAAGGCAATACATCTAACCATCTAAAAATAGGAAAATCATCCCCCATAGATACAGCTACTGCTTTTGTACCAACGACAGTATCCCCTCCGCGATAACCAATTGAATAGGTTACCTGTCTAGGACTGGCAACTAATGGCTGAAACAATTCTGTAGCCTGAGGGAACCAGATCCCTTTCACTTGAGGTCTATTTACATACTTTTCCCTCTCCTCAATGTTTTTTGGAGGGACACCGTCTATTTTCTTAACTTCTTTGACGCCCGGCACGTCTTTAACAAAAGAAATGATACTTTTTTCTAAAAGTTCATTCTTGGGAAGATTGGCCAGCCATACAACATGATCTTTAACAATCACTATCACTTGAAATTCATAGTAGTGCATATCAACTAGAGCTTGAATATACCCTTCAAAATAAGGATCATTAGCTCCGGCAATAGATTCTTGAGGAATATTATCAGATCTACTCAAAGCAGCAAGTGCTTCTTCTTCACTAACTTCTTCAGCGCTTAAACAAGAAGTTAATAAAATAGCTATAAAACCAATCCAACGCGTCATCACTAATATAGATATTTTTTATATATACATTTCTATATAACAAACAGTTGAAAAAGTAGAAGGAAATTTTTACCTCCAAGAGTAAAAAAGAGAAAAGTCTTGATTTGAGAGGTTCATTTTCTTTATAAATAAAGCTCTTTTCGGGGCAGTAGCTCAGTCGGTTAGAGCAGCGGACTCATAATCCGTTGGTCGCAGGTTCAAGTCCTGCTTGCCCCACTTTTCACTAACTATCTAAAAATTAGTTAATTACAATCTAGCTACAACTAATGACATTTCAACAATTAAAATTGAGTACCTATACGTCAAAAATAGGGTTTTTTTCCTATTTTTCTTTCCTTAAGATATATCAATATGATATATCGTGTGTCGATATATTAATTGAGTATGAATTATGGCAAAAAAAGGAAAGAGTCAATTTGCGATTTTGGGGATGCTAGCGCTCTTAAAAAAAAGCACAGGATATGATTTAAAGAAACATATGGAATCCAGTACGCAATATTTTTGGAAAGAAACCTTTAGTTCTATTTACCCAATGTTAGAAAAACTGGAAAAACAAAAATTAATTATGAAAGTTGATGAAGCATCAAGAAATGACCGCAAATGTAATACTTATACTATAACTTCTAAAGGCCGGGCTGTTCTTGAACGTTGGTTAATGCAACCAGCGGAACCACTACAACTAAGAAACGAACTCTTGCTAAAACTATTTTTTGGTAGCATGAATCCAGCTAAAATGAGCATCAAACACCTAGAAAATTACCAGAAAGAACTCGATACTAAACTATCCACATATCAAAAAATCAAGAATGAACTCTCCGCAAGTAACTCACCAGAATCTTTATACTACCTCATCACAATTGATCATGGAATAAAACAAGTTCTAACCTCCCAAGAATGGTGTAATAGTGCCATCCATGCATTAAAAAACAAACAAATAACAGGAGTTTAAAATGTCAGAAAAGAGCCCTCATCAAGAATGGTATGATAACGTATTGTTCAAAGATGAGCACTTCGCTTTTCAATTTGTACGTCGTTTAGGACATGCTACAGCACAAGCGGCAGATATTGGTGAATGTATCTCCGTGGCAAAAAAAATTATTGATGGCGATATTGCAAGTTGGCATAACGAATGGCTCTTACTAGCAAATCGCATGCATACATTAGCACAAGATTTTCAAGAAAATGGGCATTTGATTTCAGCTGGCGAAACACTAATGCGAGCGGTAAATTATTATCTAGCAGCAGAGTTCTACCTCATTGAAAAAAAAGACCGCAAAAAGCGCTTAGCAATCTGGCATCAGGCTAATGATTCTTTCATCAAAGCGCTCAGATTTCTCTATCCTAATGATGCAATTACACCAATAAAAATTCCGTATAACAACATCACAATTCCAGGGTACTTTTGTAAAGCAGAAAATGCAAAACAACTAGCTCCCCTCTTGATCGTTCATAGCGGTTTTGATGGAACTGCCATGGATACCTTCTGGACTACTGGTTTACCAGCTATTAAGCGCGGCTATCACTGCCTTATTTTCGAAGGCCCCGGACAAGGCGAGATGATTATCAGACAAAACATACCTTTTAGGTTTGATTGGGAAGTTCCAGTTAAAGCAGTCATTGATTTTGCAGAACAGCTACCAGGGGTCAACAAAGAAAAAATAGCCTTGATGGGAATAAGCTTTGGTGGCTACTTAGCACCACGAGCTGCAGCATTCGAAAAGCGCATTAAGGCATGCATTGCGAATGATGGAGTTATTGATTTTGCCGCTCCATTTTATAGATTCCCTCAAGAAATAACCGATTTAATAGAAAATAATCCTAACAAATTTAATGCGATAATCATTGAGGCAATGCAGACGAGCATCAGAGCAAAATTTGGTTTTGAAAATGCTATGTGGCGATTTGCTCAAGAGACACCAGCAAACCTTATGAAACACATAACTGGACATAGTTTGAAAGAAGTGGCTAGAAAAATTACCTGCCCTACATTAGTTATTGACTCAGAAGCGGAGAACTTCTTTAGTGGTCAACCAAAACTATTATTTAACGCTCTTGAATGCCCAAAAACATTGTTGCATTTTTCCAGAGAAGATACTGCTCAAGCGCATTGCCAAGTAGGAGCAAACATGATTGCATCAGCAAAAATATTTAATTGGCTTGACAATTGGAATGCTTCTTGAGATGAGTCAAACGAATGAACTGCCTATCAGATGGCTATAACGAGCTATCAGGTGTTGTCAAATAATGCAAAACAAGACCTTCGCCTGCTACAAACTCACGTCTTGTTTGCCTCGCTTTAATAAATAACAATTGTTAATTTATAGCCATTTTATGCTTTTGTGGTGCAAAAATAGTGCAGTGAAAAATTATTGCTCTATCAACTGACTAATCATCTGTTGGAAGCTAAGTTTTTTTAGTCTTCCGGTAGGATCTTGACTCTCCAGCTTTGACCATGTAGATGGAGAAGCATTATCTACCCAATTACGCAGGTTTTTTTGAAAAGTCTTAAACCATTTTTTATGTTGATGGGCTAGTTCTTCGAACTCTTTAATGGCTAGTTGTGAAAAGTCTCCTAGTTGCGTAGCTACATACCAAATTCCATAAAGATCTTTCAGCGTCTTTACTGAGCTTTGTCTTTTTGTAAAAGTAAGGCCTTTGTGAAGCATCCATACCCCAGGAGAAACCACGCGCCCCTGTTTATTTGAATAAGTCTGAAATTCCCTCGTTCTTTGCAAACTCAATGTCAAATAGCTAAGAGGCTGAGCGGTTATCCCTGCTATAAGTAACATTTTGGCTTTTATCTTTGCGGGTAGCAGTATCTGTTAGAAACTCAATTTCTATTTCTACACCATCAACTGTTTTTATATAGCTTTCTGTAGCAGGTATGTCTAAATCTTTAAAAATAGGTTTAAACCCCGCTCTATGGAGGTAATGTGCTATATTCTTTTTAGATATCGCTGGAACTTTTCTAGGAAGCAATGAATCAATATCTTGCGTCCTGATTGGAAAATTTTTTAGCTTCTGATTGCTCAGATAAAGTTTATAAACAAAAAGAGCAAAGCCTCCCCCAATTATTACCAACTTACTCCACGGACCTAATGAATCTAAAAATTTTGAAATTATCTTATCTTCTAGACTTTTTTGCATGACCACTAATCTTTTTATAGATTCGCTGAAGTTCTACAGCACGTGCTTTCATAAATTCCGCTTGTTCCTGTCCTCGTAAAGGAAAATAATACAGATCTAAATAGGTTAAAAGAATTGGAGAGACATTTATACCTTTTTTTGATTTCATGCCCTGTTTAAGTAAACTTTCATAATACGGTTCTACAAGCAACACTTCATATCCTCGTTCCCTCGCCTCTAATTGAAGTGTTTTTTCAAGTTTTGATCTAATAGATGGATCTAACATGTAAATTTCAAAAGTATTTAAGTTAGTATTCTTATAGCCATACGCTTCTGCTGCAGAATGAAGAGCTAAGGCTGCTTTCGTATTTAATTTAGATTTTTTTAATGCGCCCAGCAATTCTTCTTTCCCTTGAAGAGCGGAATGATAGGTTCTCATCTTGCATTTTTTTGCCATATCATAATGGTCTAGCCAACTTTCTAAAAGAAGATTAGGTTTCGTAAAGATAAACTTTTTAGCCGTCCTTATTCCTTCAACTTGTAACAGTCCCTTCAAAGCTAAAGTTTCAAATACGCGTTGAACAAGCCCTAGGCTCACTCTAGCCCCCTTGGCTACTTCCCTTAAGGAAAATTCTCTTCTTGAAACGCCTTCTCTTAAAAGCCAGGCAAGGATAAGAGCTGATTTATCGGCATAAATATTCTTTTCCACTTGTTGTTCATTCGTTTTTATCAAAAATCGACCTTTCATCTTTTTCTCCAACTGTTCATCAACATACACTGTTCAATATTTATTGAACAGATAGAAATAGTGAACAGTTGTGATTAGAGTCGGTATTAGACCTTTGTGGTGCAAAAATGGTGCAGTGAAAAACTAATTATACCCGTTTTATCCAGTACTATCCCATAGACTTTTAGTCTTATCTTCCTTATAATCTAGCTTATAGCAATTGGTTCGTATTGGATAAATGGGAAAGTTCTCTCCCTCATAATCCGCATGAAGCGGGTTCAAGTCCTGCTTGCCCCATTTTTGTATTAACCATCTCTTAATCAGACCATTACAACCTTATGACAACTAGTGACAGCTAATGACACCTTGACAATTCTTATAATCCATGATAGTTTGATGACAAAAACAAAGGATATTTGTCACTAGATGTTTAAACCTAAATTTACTATCACCAACCAAATAAACCAAGCATTAGCTCAGATTGAGAGGTGTAGAGGCTTTTTAGAAGCTGCTAATCTATCTAAAGATTGGATAGTTTCCATGCAAAAAAAAGCATTGGTTTTAGAAGCCTACTACACAACTCATATAGAAGGTACGCAACTCTCTTTAGACCAAGCAAAGAAAATTTTGGATAACAAACCAGTATCAAAAGTTAATCCCAATGATAAGCAAGAACTTTTAAACTATCGCTATGCTTTTGAGTTGGTCTCTTCTTATCTATTAGATAACAAGCCGATTACAGAAGGTCTAATACGACAAATCCATGCTATCTTAGTACAAGATGTCAGAGGCAACTCTGCTATGCCAGGTGAATATCGAAAAGTGCAAAATTATGTAGTTAATTCTAAAACCAATGAAATCATTTATACACCACCAGCTGCTTATGAAATCCCTATGATGATGAAAGAATTAATAGAATGGTTAAATAATGAAACTGAAATCCATTCTGTTCTTGTTGCCGGTATTGCTCAATTTCAATTTGTTCATATTCATCCTTTTTTAGATGGCAACGGAAGAACAGCTCGGCTTCTTTCTACCTTATATTTGTATAAAACAGGATACGATTTTAAACGTCTTTTTACAATTAGTGAATATTATGATCGTAAAAGAATCCAATATTACGAAGCTCTTCAGTCTGTAAGAAAAAACAGCCTTGATCTCACTCAATGGTTAGAATATTTTTGCGATGGTTTAATTACACAATTAAAAGAACTATATGAAAACACCGAAAACAAAATAAGATTAGACTTGCTCTGCACAGAAAAAACCCTTTCCATAAATCAAAAAAAAGCTCTAGAACTTGCATTAGAAGGTCCTTTTTCACTTCAAGAATATATAAAACTATGTCCCGATACCAGCAAAAGAACCCTACAAAGAGAGCTTATTGATTTACAGAAATTAGAGCTTATAGAAGCGGTAGGACAGACTACAAAACGACGTTATTATTTAAAGACTTTGATTTAATCGTGGTGCAAAAATGGTGCAGCGAAACACTACTTATACCAGTTTTATCCAATAGACTTTTAGGCTTATTTTACTTATAGCATATGACCCTTTTCGCAGTCTACGAGATATACCTGAAGAAGAACTAACAGCTCAGCAAAAAGAATATTTAAACGGGGAAGGAGAAAGACCAGATTTTTCCCAAGAAGTAGAATCCTATATAATTCCAGATACACAAATAGGCTATTTTAAAATTAATCTATTTCCTCCTCTAGATTTACCAGAAACTACAGCAGTTATCGATGCGGCTATGGAAAAGATCGTTGATGCTGAAGCCTTGATTATTGATCTTAGAGAGAATAACGGAGGCAGCCCGGAAACTGTTGCTTTTGTTGCAAGCTATCTTTTTGATCGCAGAATACTTATCAATCAAATATACAGACGCTCGACCGACGAAACAACGTATTACTTCGCCGAACCAGATACATTAGATCTCCGCTTTGGGGAAGATAAACCTGTTTATGTCTTGACAAGTGATCAAACATTTTCCGCAGGAGAAGAATTAGCTTACGATTTACAATCAGCACACAGGGCTAAAACAATCGGCCAAGCAACTGCTGGTGGAGCGCATCCAGTAAGGCCATTTGTAGTGGATGATCATCTCTTAATCATCATCCCCGCTTTCAAAGCCATTAACCCATATACTCATAAAAATTGGGAAGGCACAGGAGTAATACCTAATCATTCTATTTGAACCTCCCCATGACTAAAGTCAGGGGATTCCAGCAACAGAGCCAAACGGCATACAGCGGAATGGTTGTTGGGCGATTCTATCGCTCTCGAGTCTCGTTCCGAGACCATCTTAGATTACGTAACAAGCAACTAAAACCTAAGACTCACAATACGTCGGGTTGGTTGCCAAACTTGGCTTTCGCCAAGCCGTCTTGTAAGACATTTGCTTTGGCTACATTACCGACTGTAACTTATTGCTAAACATTTTAAGTTCTAGGACTATTAATTGCAAGTGGCTCCTTAACCACATGACTAAAGTCGGGGGATTGCGTCGCGATTTTGTTCAAAAGATGAAGATACACTGGCATATGCGCGTTCTTTAATCACAGAACAAAACTTATCCCATCATTAATCTTTGATCTATAGCCTGTTTATTATGGCGAAAAAATAGTGCAGTAAAGAAATAAAATAACCAAAAATAAGATTATTTTCTAATAAAAATCCTCAAATTAAAATTTTACAAATCTTTATAAATAAGTTGTGTCAAGCGCTCTACTCGTTATTCAATAGAGAATAAAATATGGAATGATATAACTTTTGTATGTCTATCCCATGAAAACCGAAACTTTTATTCAGTTTAGCCCATTCATTTACATCAGTGATTTTAAAACTGTCACCTGTGCTAAATTGGTTAGCGATCTCTACCGGAGCAAACTTAATCCCATATTCATCTTTTAAGCGTTCCCTATACATGACGCAGATGATATAATCTTCGGCAAAGCCTCTTATGTGTGGTTTATATTTGAGGTTTTGTAATAGAAAGATAGGCTCAAATTGTTCAACTAATAAATCATCGAAATGATATTTCATGCCAATAGATTTTATGGCTTGGTATAACTTTTTAGATCTTAGAGAAAACCCGCCATTGCCTATCATTTTTCTGTCGTGAAACCAAACTGAAACCTCTGCACCGATATAATCGTAATCTAAAAATGACTTATTCCAAGCTGCTTTATTTAATGCGAAACCATCATGCTGAACAATTAAGTTATAGTCGGTGTCAACAATTTCCGGCATGAGATCTAATGTCAAATAGGAGTAGGCCTCATGAAACTTTTTACCCCGCAAGAATGGAGCAATCCTAATATTTACTACCTCACACCCCACCTCTTTAGGAAAAGGGATATTGGAAAACCAATAAACTTTAGAAACATCGAGACATTTTAGAGTCTTTTCTATTGCATAAATGGCTTTTTCATGTTGGATAGTTTCGACGCATGAAATACTAATAGTCATAGAACCTGAGTCTCATATCTATAAAAATCGGTATCTCATATAATTATTTTTTGAACAATATTTTTTTCTAAGATTTAAATATTGCTTTGTCAAAACGTCGGAATAATTACTAAATTAAATATAAATAATATTTTATTAAAAAAAAATTATTACAGATAAAATAACTCTTATTATTTTTATAAAAGATTCCATGCTTTATAATTATCGGCAATTATATAGGAGATCTTATGTCAGAAGTTAAACAAAATAACAACCTTCCTGGAGTCGTTACGCCTTCCTCTTTGGCTTATTATTACAGACAATTTTCTAATGACTGGAAATATATCACACCATTTAACAGCTGGGGCAAAAAGGCAAAGCGCTATGCTTTAGTAGCCCTACCTTTTTTAAGCTTGTACAGACCCTTTGGACGGGCCATTTCCTTTTGTATGAATACAACAAGAGAAATGTCATGTGTATTTCAAACTCAAAAGGCTATAGACCGAGGTGATGGTCGAATGATTAGCATCGCCTTACTTCAGACATCTATAGCTACAGCAGCGCTTGCAGGAACTGTATTTGGTAATGTTTATGGTATGGCAATCACTTCCGGACATGACGTTCTCATCAATGCTCACGAATTATTGCAACAATTGTCAAATGAACAGTATTCTGAAGCATTGACCAGTTTGATGCATCTCACCAACAATTCTTTATACCTAGCATTTCTTTTAAACGGCAGTTTAGAAATTATTGTTCTTTCCTTGCTAGCACAAGTAGTGATCGAAGCTTATCAATCACAAGATGAATTCAGAAAAGACCATTTCTTAGAAGGATTTGCTCACATTGCTATGGCGGCAATTAGAGGCTCTCAATTAAGACCACAGTTGAAAAATATGAAACTCAAATGGGCTTTGACAGAAAAATTACAACAATCTGTACCAGCTACCCCTGTTGCTAAGCAATCCATCCCAGCTACAAAGTTAATTCCCTCTTCTGTAATTGCAACTCTTCCACCTGCTAATTCGGACATAAAAAAAACCAACGGAAAAATAAGAGATATTTTTGATCCTACACAACCCTTCCCTAGAGGGCAAACAAAACCTCATAGTTATGGATATATGACATTTGGAAGTGATACAGATTTCGTTGTGAACTTCAGTGAATATTGGAACGGGGCAACTATTGTTACTATCCCAGATCCTTGGATGCAAATCATTATTCCTCAAGGATCAGCTAAAGACATGGCTAGACGAATAAATGATATCTGGGATAAAACAGCCTTTCAACAATTGATGTACGGCTATGACAGCTATTTTTCACATGACTACACCAGAACTGCAGTTGATGCTCCATATGCACAAGCTGACATGCAGTTTCGTTATGAAGATGGTATAGTTCATAATTATGTAAGAAACTCAAGCATACTCAATCAATACGTTGAATTGACCTAGTAATAGAGCATATGCTGTGTTAGCACAATAATTGTTATCTTACCTTGTATCGGACTTTTTCACAATCTGAACTACTACCTGTTCATGATACATGTTATAGGCTAAATACTTTGCCTCGAAATTATATTTCTTCAAAAATTCTTGAAAAGCCTTAAACTCATGGTTTTCATAGCTAGGAAAATTATATAGCTCATCAAAAACAATAATCGTTCCAGGACATATTTTGGATCCCAATGCTTGCAACGCTGTCGCTGCAGAAACGTACAGATCGCTATCTATATGCAAAAAAGCTATTGATGTATCATGCTCTTTAATAAAGTGTGGTAGTGAGTCTTTAAACCAACCTTTAATTAATTCTACATTATGTAAAACAGAAGGTAATGTATTGGGATCTTTGAACTTGAATGTTCCAGCTACAATAGTCTTGTCTTCTCTTATCCAATCCTGTGGCAACCCTTCAAAAGAATCAAACCCATAAATAGTCTGATGTGGATTTAAAGCCGCAATAAAATTAATGGTTTTACCAGTACACACGCCCAGCTCAATATAAAGACCTTTGATATGTACATGATCGGATGCATATTTCAGCACCTCTGCATCTGAGGTAAATGGTTTGGCATTGGACAAATATTTATTCACAAAGTGCTTAGATTGCTCATCGTTCCAAAAAGGTTTGTTTCGAGGCTTGAAATGCAGAATCTGATTACCACCCTTTAAATGAGAGCCTGGAGGAATTTCTACCACCTTGCTCCACTCAAATTTTTCAACTGACCAACCAAAAGTACAACAGATGGATAAGAAAAATAATATTAGCCAATTTTTTTTCATATAACCCCTATATAATTAAGTGAGTTGAATATCATAACAAATGTAGATATTTTTTCTAGTTTAATTTAAATAGCCCTTTTTCAAAACATGGCTAGCAGGCAAAAAAATTTTGTAATAGAATATATATTTAAAAAAAATGAGAATGAATATGCAAAAAACATTACAAACCACCGTACTACTAGTATTGGGACTCACGCATCTTCTAGTCTCAAAAGCAAACTGTTCCACAGCAGATAAATGGCAATTCAATCCTTTTGTCCGTGTAGATAAAGCCAACCCTATTCTTACTTCCAATCCAAACTCCTCTTTCCAGTGTCCAGTACAAAATAAAAAAATCAAATGGGAAGCAGAGCATGTTTTTAATCCTGCTGCCGTAGTGCATAAGGGAAAAGTATATCTGTTTTATCGCGCAGAAGATAATTATGGAAAAGGCATCGGTCATCACACCTCTCGTATTGGACTTGCAGTAAGTAAAGATGGTATTCATTTTAAACGTATGGATAAACCTGTTTTATTCCCTAATACTGACGAGCAAAAAAAATATGAATTTCCTGGTGGGTGTGAGGATCCTCGTATCGTTGAGAAAGAAGACGGCACTTTCATAATGATGTACACTCAATGGGATCGTGAAATAGCTACCCTGAGTGTTGCAACTTCTAAAGATCTATTAAATTGGGAAAAACAGGGTTATGTCTTTAAAAAACAAGGAAGAAGACGCTGGTCAAAATCTGGCTCAATTGTTTGTCGCCAAGAAGGCAATCGGTTGGTTGCAACAAAGATCAATGGAAAATATTGGATGTACTGGGGAGAAGGACATATTTATATAGCTACATCAAACGATTTAATCAACTGGGAATACTTACGCGATGAAGACAACTGGTTATTGACAGTCTTAAAACCAAGAAAAGGCAAATTTGATAGTCTTTTAGTAGAGCCTGGTCCACCTGCTATTTTAACAAAACAAGGTATCGTACTTCTTTATAATGGTAAAAATTCTGTGCGTAAGGGAGATCCTGCCATTGCTCCGCAAGCTTACTCAGCAGGCCAAGCTCTTTTCGATGCCAAAGATCCTACAAAAGTCCTAGACAGAGGTAAAAAACATTTTTTAACCCCAGAAAAACCTTATGAGATGAAAGGGCAATACAAGGGTGGAACCGTGTTTATCCAAGGTCTTGTATACTTTCAGGATAAGTGGTTTTTATATTATGGATCCGCTGATTCAGCAATAGGAGTTGCTATTTCTCAATAGTGCTCATCAAGGGATACTGCTATGAAATTTGATCTGATCGACTTAGAAAAATGGGATAGAAAAGAGCTCTTTGATTATTTTTATAATGAAGCGCCCTGTTCTTTTAGTATTACCTGTAATCTAGATATCACTTTATTAATAAAAGCGATAAAAGAAAAAGATTTCAAATTTTATGGAGTAATGATCTATTTAATCGCTTGTCTGGTCAATAAGCACAAAGAATTTCGTACAGCCATGGATAAAGAAGGGAATATTGGTATATATGACAGGTTGCATCCCCAATATACCTACCTTGCTGCTGGTCGTGAGCAATTTATTAATATATATTCAGCATACACTACTGATTTTAAAAAATTTCATGAAACCTATTTAGCAGACATTGAAAAATATGGCTCCTCTAAAAAATTTTATGCTAATGATATTCCCGAAAATCATTTTTTAATTTCAAATGTGCCCTGGATAAGTTTTACAGCTCACAACTTAAATATTCCAAAGGCGAGCAGCTATCTTTTGCCTATATTCACCTTTGGAAAATATTTTGAGCAAAATGACAAAATATTGCTTCCATTTACTATCCAAGCCCATCACGGGGTATGCGACGGGTTTCATGTAGCTAGATTTTTTAATGAACTGCAAGAAAAGATGAATCATTTCGACAAAGAAATGTTCGCATAATTTACTCAGCAGTATCCTTATGCCTCAAGTCTATTTTGGACTGCCGCTCTTTCCTTCAACCAAAGAATAATAAATCCAACAGTTCCTATGCAAAGAGCAATAGGTACCACAGAAATGCCATATACTAAAGCTTTAGCCGCCTCTGGTCCTCCCATGGAATTGATTATCCAACCTATTGCGCTGTGAAATGCATAGCCAAACGTCATGATAATCATATTGGCCAATGCAGTGGTCAATCCCACTACCGATTCTTTCACGTAGGTAGAAGCTTTATAAATAGCTAAGATTTGATAGGCGCAGCAAATTCCAACCAAAAAGAAATTAATGCTTAACATGGTAGAGGAAGCCGGCTGAGCTAAAAGCATGAAAAACCCTACTGTCATGATCACGCCTGTTCCGACTACTGTGAGTAGATAACTATTAATCTTATCGGCAATAAAGCTTAAAATAGGTCCCCCTACGCACATACCAATGAAAATCATAGAAGGCATGCTCGCAGCTAAAGTATTCTCAAGGCCACAAGCATTTTTTAAGAAAATAGTACTCCAGACATCAGCAAATCCCTCTAACGGTCCTACCATTAATCCCGCAAATAGACAGGTCCAAATTACCTGTTTATTGCTTAACACCTCTTTAATGTCTGTAAACACCGTTTTTTGTGAAGAATTTGGTGTATTTGGCACTAACCAATACGTGATTACCGCAAGAATAATTCCGCCAATAGCTAATAGCTGAATCACACTCTGATACCCAATAGTCTCTCGCATATAACTAACGGGACCTCCGCCATAGATTGCTCCTAACAGCCCTATGGTTACAGAAATGCTGAGCATGCGCGGAAAGCGTTTTTCACTAAATGTCATACGGATAATTTTAAATACACCTAGGATAGCTGCAGAAGACCCCATCCCAATAAAAAATCGGCCACTGACGGGAAAGATCCAATGTTGAGAAAACAATAGAGGCATCATCCCTAAAACGGTTAATAAGATACATGCAGGAACAATCTTTCGTGGTCCAAATCGATCTAAAATAATCCCTACCGGTAAATGCATAAGCGCATATCCAAGATAATAAACGCCGGAAAATTGTCCAAAAGTCGTTGCATTAATACCGAATTGACTCATGATATCAGTGATCATAATGTTAGGCATTACCCGCAAAATGTACTGGTAAGCATAAAAAATGGATGCAATCACCCAAACCGCATAAGCGATAGATTTTGATTTAGATGTAAATGAATTCATAAGTAGTCCTCTTCAAAATTAATTTTTTTCGATGCAAGCCACTTGAGCTTGAAAAAATTGTGTCTCTTCAACCGGAATATTTAACGATTCTTCCTGATACTGAATACCTTCTTCAGCAATGACCTTTTCAAAAAACTGAGGGTCGTTGAATTTAGAATCATTTCTGGAAAGATAGCAAATAATCTTCCCTTCAGCGTTTAAATGATTGTTAATGCTCTCTGAAACAAATGTAATGAATGAGCTAGGATCATTTTGGAAATCCAATAAAGGATGCCTATATTCCTTAGTTTTAAACTGGTATTTTGCCACCAGTCTATTGTATTGTTCAGAAGAGATTTGATGCTTTTCCTGCAATTGCAAAAGAAATCGCATGATCTGTAGATTTTTGTCTTTAGGAATAGCTTCAATAAAAGCTTCTAAATCTTTGTCTTCATATTTGTATGATTCAATCACATCCAACTCTTTTTGATGTTCTTTTCTAAAATCCTTAATTTCTTTTAAAACCTCTTGCGCTTGTTTTAACTGTTCAGCCGTCAAAAACATATTTTCTTCGACCTCGAAAGGAAATCCATTGATTAATATAAGATCAAATTTCCCAAGAGAAGGGAATATGTCTTTGATATCTGCTTGGATAACCTCAAGATTATCAATACCCTTGGTGAGTTTTTTAGCCTCAACAACTTTTTCTGCATGCGGCTCTACAATGACATGCTTATTTGATGGATATTTTGAATGTAAATATTCAGTAGATGCGCTCCCTGAAAATCCAATTTCCAAAATTGTTAGTTTAGGTTTCGCATAGTCTATTAACGCCTTTAAAAAAGGGAATTGATCGGTAATTTTCATGGATAAATCCTATTTTCCTATCAAGATTATCAAAAGTGAGATTTATATGGAGCTTTTTATCTGCTTTAATCATAATAAAAATGCGGTGAAGTAACCTTGTAGGGTGATTGTGCAAAAAATAATACTAAAAAAAGATAAGGTCCAAATCACACATGATACTTACCTACACCCTAAGACCAACCCTCTTGTATTCAAATTTTCTCCAGCCATAAACCCCGAAATCAATGAAAGATCTGCTCAAACACAAAAAAAATGTTTATTTATCGATCATAAACCCATATTTTTTATGGATCATTTTTTTAACCAAGAAGAGCTCATCTCTTTAAGAAACTATTCATTATCCGCCTCATTTAGCAATAACATCTACGGAAGCACCGAAAGTATTTCTGATGGAGAAATCCCAGCTAAAGCCATGAATAGTCAGGAGCGGTGGCACTTTTTTACAAACCCTCCTTTAGCGGTAAATCAATTATTTCATTGGCTTTCGCATCTAGCTGCTAAACTTAATGTAGAAATCATGACCCTTCCCTGGGAGTTAAGTAACGATACAACAAACTCTCCCGCTATAGCTACTAATTTTCTTTATCAGATGTCTACTACAAGTTCCCAATTAGGTATCCATAAAGATTATGAACCGGAGAAATTGATTCCTTTTGCTATCCCGCAGCTTTATAACTCATCTGCAACACATTTTGCTAATCAGTTTATCAATGGCGCTGCAGGACATCCCTGGATGGTCACAATCATGCTATATGCTGCTCATGAAAATTTCGAACCCGGTTACGGAATGGGAACTCTTTTTTATGACGATAATAAGCAGTTAAAACATCGAGTAGATTGTCAGCATGGAAGAATCGTTTTATTTGAAGGAGATATTTTCCATTCAATAGAACCCTCTTTTGCTCCTCCATCAGGAGAAATTTGGAGGCTATCTTATGTATTTAAACTTATTTTTAATCCTAATAGTAATGCTTCTTCAGTAAGATCTTCTTTTACAAAATCATTAGAAGAACTAACCACCTAATAGTGTAGCTCATAGGCTGGTCAAGGATATGGAAACTCTAAACTAAAAAAGCTTTCCTTTTCAGAAAGATTTTCGGGGAAAAACCCTGTTAATTTCCCATCTTTTTTATATAAAGGCGTAGGCATTAATAGCGCTGAAAACATCATATTCTGATGTTTTAAAGACAAAATCTCTGCGGCATGTTTCAAAATATTATTAGCTCCGCTGCCATGAATTTTTTGCCAACGAAATAAGGTTACACGCCAGCCAAAATGCCCTTCCCAAGGCACATAACCAAGTTGTGCCACCGAACCTGCAAACTCCGGTAAGGAAGAATTATTATTAACAGGAACCTCTAATCGGTGATGGAGTATAGAGTGGGGCAAGGTCATTTGGAATATCAATCTTGATGTTTTTCAAAGTACGATTTAGCATGTTACAAGCAAAATAGTTCTAAGCTTTATGCGTGTAAAAAAAATATATATCGTTTTCATTGTTTTGGCCTTAATTGTCCTGAGTATTTGGATCATATTACAGCAAGGATCTAAAGTTCCGACTGCCTGTGTATTTTGTGATCAAAAAATCTTAAACTATCAAAAATTTTATGAAGATGAACAAGTAATCGCTCTTTATACTCATAAACCTGTTTTCCCCTGTCATTGTTTAATCCTTCCCAAACGACATATAGAACGTTTTGAGGATTTATCAGATGAAGAACTCTTGCAAATCTCTCATGTCATCAAAAAAGTGAATCTAGCTGCTCAAAAAGCTTTTGGAACCAGCGCTTATTTTATTCATCAAAAAAATGGAATCGAAGCAGGGCAAAGTGTTCCCCATGTGCATTTTCATTATATAGCAAGAAAACTCCAAGATAAATCAGATCTTAAATTCCTTCTGAAATTAATCATGGCTTATTTCAAAGCGCCCATCGTGGAAAGTCAGATGCAGGATAATATACAAAAACTGCAAATAGCTATGCAAGAACCTTCCAATAAATAAAAATCCCATACGCTGTTAAAGATATTAATTTATATAATCAAACTCTAGAAAAATAACCTTCACCCTATTAGACTATCGTCTCTTTAAAGCCTTAATTTAATAAGATGAAACACAAAAGCCTATATCTCATCGCATTTCTCTTAATAGCCTCAATACTTTTTGTATATAATGCAAAGAATTATCTACCCAAAAGCCTCACTTTCGATGTGAAAAAAGAATTTGAGCCCTTTTGTTTTCCACAGCTAGAAAATATAGTGAAAAAACCATTAAAATACTTAGGTCAAGGCATGCAATCAATAGCCTTTATCAGCTCGGATGGGGAATATGTAGTAAAATTCTTTTTGAAGAAAAAACCTAAAGCTAACTGGCTTGCAAAAATGCTTTATTTAAAACCAGGTAGTATCCGATATGATATCCTTGCTAGATATAATAAAGCCTATAAAGACCTCAAGCAAGAATCAGCATTAGTAGCTGTTCATCTTTGTTCTAGTACCCAACCTATACCCTCATGTACCTTATTGGATAAATACGATAACGAATATCAAGTAGACCTTTGCAGAGCTTCATTTATCATCCAAAAAAGAGGTATCCCACTCAATAAGATCTATCCTTCTCTAAATGAGGAAGAACGTCTAAACATAGCGAATAAAATCAAAGCTCTATTAAAAAATATCGCCTCTAAAGGTTATAAAAATATGAGCTCTCATTTTAATACAGAAAATTACGCCTTAGTGAACGATGAGCCAATAATAATTGATTTAGGCAATGTTGTATTTTGCAAAGAGATAAAGCAAAATCCCTCAAAGGAAATTGATAAAATGCTTTGTTATTTCGAACAATGGAATACAAAGTAACTATTATTAACTTTTGATAAGACGTTCTTTAAACAAACCAAAGAATTTTTCTATCCATTTACGAACTTCTACAAGACCAAAAGCTACAAAAAAACTAATGATCGGATATTTCCACTGATCTATAGTTAATGGAACTGTATGAAATACTGTTGGTAGTAAATATACCGCCACCCACTGCAACGCAATCCCTGCCCCAAGACCAATAAAAATGTATGGGTTAATTGAAAAACTTCTAATAAAATGCCTAAAAAAGGGTTCCGTTTCTTTTTGTGCTTGAATACCATTTGCCCACTGAGCTAATACAACCGACGTAAATACAATTGTTGTTACGGACTCATAAGGATATTTGTCTAAGAGATATAAATACAAAAAATAACAAAACACACCTAACCCAGCCCCAAAAATAGCTATTCTCACTATTTGAGCTAGACTAAAGAATTTTTTCTGGGGAGCTAGGGGTTTTCTTTTCATGACATCTCCTTCAGCTTTAGCAAAAGGAAAAGTTTTATCTAATACTCCATCTGATACTAAATTGATCCATAAAATCTGTATCGCTGTCAAAGGCAATGGCAAAAAACTAAAAATTGTTAGGGAAATCAAAATTATCTCTTGCAGGGATGTAGACACTAAATAATAGATCACTTTTCTTATATTATCGGCTATAACACGAGCATTTTTTACCGCGTCAATAATAATATGAAGATTATTATCTGTAATCACCATCTCAGCTACACTCTTAGCAGCTTCAGTACCTCTTCCCATGGCAATCCCAATATCTGCCTTTTTCAATGCCGGAACGTCATTAACCCCATCCCCCGTAACGCCAACTATCTCATTATTTTTCTGTAATAACTCTACAATACGATACTTATCTTCTGGGAGTATTCTTGCTAATACAGGGCTATATTTAATTTTCTCTGTTAACTCTTCATCAGATAATTGTTTAAAATCTTTTCCGGTTAATACCTGGTCTTTCTCTGAACAAATCCCCACCTCCTTAGCAATTTCTTTGGCAGTTTGAGGATGATCCCCAGTGATCATAATAGTTCGTATGCCTGCTTTAGCAGCAAAATCAATGGCAGACTTTACATCTTTTTGTGGAGGATCTAAAAAACCTATCAATCCTACCAACTTTACCTTCCAAGACGCCGGGTCTTTATTATTTTCCCATTTAGCTTCAGCAAACGCTAATACGCGCAACCCTTCTTTTAAGTAGGCTTCCATCTTTTTTTCAAATTTGTCAGTGTTGCCATCTTTCGCTTTCAGCTCTTCGAAGGCTCCTTTGATAAATAATCTGTCTTCTCCATTCACCTTATTTACTGATGCCATTAATTTTAATCTAGCATCAAAAGAATAGCTCCATTGTCGGGGATTTTCATCCCGTATTTTATTAAAATCCTCTACCCAGTGGGCTAAAGCTACGTCTATAGGATCTCCTGTTTTTTCATGGGCATCGTTACAAAGAGCTGCAATTAATTTAAGATGTATTTCGTCTTCGGCATAGGTTTCTTTAACCACCAATTTACCTTCTGTAATCGTTCCGGTTTTATCCGAAGCAATAACGGTAACGCTTCCTAATGTCTCTACAGATGGTAAGTATCTAATGATTGCTTTTTTTCTACTTAAAAAAACAACCCCGATCACCATAACTAAGGTAATCACTATCGGAAGTCCCTCGGGAACTGCAGATACTAATCCTGCAAGCAAGATATAAAATAATTCTAAAATGGATCGGTTCTGAAAAATACCCACTATTCCCATAACAAGAAATAAACCAATTAAGAAAAAAGCATATCTCTTTGCAAAAAAATTCAGGGATTTTACAAGAGGCGTTTCAGGAGATTTCTCTTCGGCTTTTTTTGCAATCGATGCAAAATACGTTTCTTTTCCTGTCTTCACAATAACGCCTTTGCCAGTCCCCCTAACAACAGTCGTTCCAGAAAGCAGCATATTTTTTAATTTATATGGGGGTGTCTCTTCTTCTAAAAGCTTTTCATGATCCTTGACTACTGGCATTGATTCTCCCGTTATAGACGATTCATCGCTCATAAGCCCATGACTTTCTACTAGCCTAAGATCTGCGGTGACGACTTCGCCTTCATGTAGAACGATAAAATCACCAGGAACTAATTCTGAAGAAGGAATATCAATCGTTTTACCATTGCGGATCACTTTGTTCCTGCTTTCAACCATTTTTTTTAAAGCTTGTAAGGAACTTTCAGCTTTCAGTTCTTCAAAAAAGCCTAAAAATCCATTGATTAAGATGATAATATTAATCACAATAAAATCTATCCATTCTCCAATCGAAATACTGACAATTGAAGCTATTACAAGCACATAGATTAAAATATTATGAAACTGACGAAAAAAGATGACCCATTTACTAATCTTTTTCTCATCCAATACATTTTTACCATATTTTTTAAATCGGTTTTCTACTTCTTGATCAGTTAGCCCTTCTTTGGATGAAGAAAAGGTTTTGAAAATTTCATCTATGCTTATTGAATGAGCAGGTTTTGTCATTTTATTGTATCTTCTTTTAGTCTCTAAATATATTATAGGCTCATCAAAATACAATATTTTTAATATACATGAACCGATTGATTTTAAGTTTTGTATTTATATTTGTTGGAGTTCTACACTCCTATTCTAATGAATTTCTTATAAAGTTGAGCAACAAAATCTATCAAAATGAGTGTTCAAGTAAAGAAGACAACCTTCTATTTTGGAATAAAAATGAGTCTTTTCCTTCTTTAGGCATAGGACATTTTATTTGGTATCCTCAAAATTGCCCGGCTACATTTGAAGAAACATTTCCAGCACTCGTATCTTTTTTAAAAAATCAAAATGTTCCCTTGCCAAAATGGTTAGACGAAAAGATGAGTTGCCCGTGGGCTACAAGAGAAATATTTTATCACCAAATTCATTCTGAAAAAATGCAGGAGTTGAAAAAGCTGCTAATAGCTACAAAAAAACAGCAAAGCCTATTCATTATCAAACGATTTGAAGATAGTCTAAGACAAATTGTTGCAAAATTGCCTTCAAATAAAAAACAGGCTGTACTTAACCAAGTAAAACAGCTAATGGCTAATCCAAAAAGCATGTTTGCGCTTATTGATTATTTGCATTTCAAAGGTACAGGGTTAAATGAAAAGGAACGCTATAAAAATCAAGGATGGGGACTATTACAAGTATTATCAAAAATGCCTGATACTTCAAGTGATGCTTTGCAAGAGTTTGTAAGGTGCGCCAAAGACTTATTAATCCAAAGAGTAAATAATTCACCAAGCCCATCTACAGAAAAGAAATGGCTGGATGGGTGGATCAATAGGATTCAAAGATATTTATAATGTCTCATTACTTAGTGTTTTGCCTTCCAGAGGGCCCCATTATCAGAAATCGCATTAAGATCATTTGATACTATATCATCCAGTACTGTAAACCGTTGCAAATCAATACATCCGTAATTATCTATATCAAAATATAAAAAAACTTGATGTTTTTTAAAATATTGCAAGATTTTAATTATGCCAGATCGTCTAATAATCATTGAATACGCACCAAAACGAGCTCCTATACGTCTAAATTCATTGCTGATTTTCTTATCAAAACAGTATTCCGGTCTATATCTATTAGCTATCTTGTTATCAATATCTGGTCTTTCACTAATACCTCGTGCTATTACAGGTTTCCCCAAAGAATTTCTAGCTTCTCTATCGGTGTAAAGAACGTCCCAATTATCCCGTCCTACTTGCTGATCTAATTGATCTATTAAATCTGATAAAATATGTGGATTTTTTATAATCTCTTCGTCATCTTCTAAAACCCATATCGTTTCATAACCACTTTCATAAGCATCCTGTAATACTGATAAATGACTTAATACAATACCTAAAGCACTAATCCTAGACACACCAAAATAAGTCTTTCCTATTTCATGCATTTTTTCTTGTATTGGTATTAAATTAGGGGTATCAAAATGCCAGGCTAAAATAGGATCCATCCAAGGTTGATATTTTATTCCAATATCATTGATCACTTCTAAAGATAATTCCAATCCATAGACTGCAGAAAATCTAAAGGGATTTATATTATAAGGTTTAAAGACGTGAATCATTCGCTGAAATTTCTCTGGACGATGATCCAGATTAATCATATAGATGAAATCTATATTTCGCATGCTATGTCCCAAAGGTTTATCTTCAATTTTTTTTAAGTGATCAAAAACATCTGCACATAAAGAAAAAGCAAATAAAGCTAAAAAATAAAAGAGGTGCTTCATAAGGCTTAAAGAATATTCTTCTACTATTGAATAATCATCTACCCTCTCTATTATAGTATTTTGATTGGTGTATTGCATCCTCAGCCCCTCATCTGATTGAGAATATAAACCCCTAACGTTATAATTTTTGTATAAAATTTAACAAGTTTTTATATAGCAATTACAGCTCATATGATAATCAATTCCTTTCGATGCTTCTCAAATCAATCTAGATTATTATTTTATTTGACATGCTAAAATGCTTTGAATAAAGTTTTTCCACTAAAAATTTCATTTTAGAGAATAAATAAATGCTCAAACACATAGTTTGCGGTTTTTCCTTAATGGTATCGTTGCTCTATGCAGATAATCAATGGGAACATTATAAGGATAGAACGATTGCTTCTATAAAAAACATTGCCGGATGGTGCAGTGACGATAAAGCTTTTTTAATAATGGATATTATAAAAAACCATCAACCTCAACTTTGTGTGGAAATAGGTGTTTTTGCGGGCAAATCTTTATATCCCATAGCCAAGGCAATACAATACAATCGTTCTGGGAAGGTTCTAGCAATAGATGCTTGGAATTCAAAGATTGCAACGCAAGGATTTGCAAGAACTGATCCAAATTATGCGTGGTGGAATCAATTAAATTATAATCAATTTTACTACAATACTCTTTCTTTAATTAACCAATCCAACCTAGCTCAGTATTGCACACTAATAAAGAAATCTTCTCAAGAAGCCTTAGAATTATTTGCCGATGAATCCATTGATTTTATTCATTTTGACGGAAATCATAATGCAGAATTTGCTTTTTGGGATGTCTACAATTACTTCCCTAAAGTCAAAGATAGTGGTTATATACTTTTAAATGACCCAAATTGGGCTAGTATGACACGCTCGCTAACATTTCTATTAGAAAGAGCTGACATCGTCTCTTCCTTTTCTCGTTCCGCATCTTTGTTGCTTTTAAGGAAAAACAAAGAACGCATGCAAAAAGCTGCTTTTTTATTTAAGGATTAATGCTCATGTCAATAGATATTAAATTTATTCGAATTGCTGTTATCTTATCAGCACTCTTTTTTGCATCAGGTAAGTTTTGTTATGCCAATACAGCATATATGTATTGGTGGCAAGATGACAAAGACCATGAACCAAATTTTGGTGACGATTTGTCAAGAGTACTTGTAGAAAGAATCACTGGCTATAAAATGCGTTGCATGAATCTAGACTCAAATAAAAAACTACTGCTTGCCGCTGGATCAATCCTACATTTTGCGCGCAATAATGACATAATATGGGGTTCAGGATTTAGAGAAGATCCAATGTTAGAAAAAGGCTTCGATAATATAGATATCAGAGCAGTGAGAGGCCCAAGAACAAGAGCCTATCTTTTAAAAAAAGGGATTAATTGTCCTGAAGTATACGGTGATCCAGCTGTTTTAACAGCTTACTTATTTCCCGAATTTAAAAAACAAACTCCTAAATACGACTACATAATTATTCCTAACAAAGGTGAAATCGACTGTTTTACCCCCTATAAAAATGTTGTCCTTCCAACAGAACCTTGGAATGAAATCATTAAAAAAATACTACAAAGCAAACTGGTAATTTCAGGATCTTTGCATGGAATCATTGTTGCCGAATCTTTCGGCGTTCCTGCACGGCTATTGAAAATGACATGGATTGAAGCCTTGCTAAAATATCAAGATTATTACGAGTCGACAGGAAGAGCTGATTTTACATATGCTACTTCAGTGCAAGAAGCCTTAAGGATGGGGGGGGAGCGTCCAGGTTATATAGATATAGAACCATTATTGGCTGCTTTCCCTTGGGACTATTTTCAACAAGAGCCTTGAAGTTTCTTTAACCATTACTGCTCTTTAAATCCCAAAGCAGAAAACAATTGCAATATATATATCCGCCTCTTACTCTTTTTAAAAGTTCTTTTAATTGGGAAGATATATGAGACATTTAAAAAAGATATGGTCCATTCTTGTTGCGTTGTTATTATTTAACCCATTATGTGCTAACGAAAAAGTTTCTTCTAAAATCTATTTGCTTAGAGCCCCGCGTTCAGGCTCTCATTGGCTTTTTTATTGTATCAACGCTGCATTGGATAAAAATATCCTACATAGCGATGGAACACGAGTAACAGAATATCCTTTAAGAAATGGCGGTGATATCACAACTGCTCATAACCCTTATGATCTACATCTCAATGTGAATAGTGATGAAACAGATTTATTAATTTTCATGGTTCGTAATTATAGAGAATGCATGTTACGACACTTCAGCTCTCCCGAAGCCGTATATACCGAAATCCGTCATCAAACAACTAATAATCATCTAGCCAATAATAAAGAATGGGTGTTTAATTTTCATGCAAACCAATATTTCCATAATTTCCGTGTTTATGAGCTATGGAATCCCAAAAATCGCATGATAGTTTATTACGAAGACCTGATCGAAAATCCCAGGCTTGTTTTATCACAAATTGCCCATTTCATTGAAGAGTCCAACAAACAAAATGCAATTGATAATTTTATGCAACATTTCAATGATCATTTTGAAAAGTCATTACAAATTTATGAAGAAACGTATACAAGTCACACAAGAGGAAAATCATTGCTTTACCATACTAATAAGGCTGGATTAGATAAATGCTTTCATTTAGATACCCTTGTTAAAAATGCTTTCCCTGAATTTGTTGAAAAATATCTTTCAAGATATCTTCTTGATCGTAATCAATAAAATTTATAAGCACAAATCCACTAAGTACGCTTTGTGTTGAATATTAGATTGGATTGCCCACTTGAATTATTATAATAAATCTATTACTTTAGTTCGAAAAATGATCTAACACATCTTAATGAGTACACAAACCATTCGTAGAAGCGTTTTCTTTTTATTGTTTTGTTTGAATCCAATACTGCATGCTGAAATGCTTAAAATTCCTCCAATTCAAGAAGGGGCTGCCAAAGCAGGAAAACGAGTAAATATCTACTTAGATTCCCACCCTAATATATATTACTCTGTTTTTCTCCCTTATAACTATAACGATAAAATAAGTTTTCCTGTCATATGCGAAATTCCAGCTAATTGCTGTAATAAAAAAACAGCTACAGGCACTCCTGATACAACCACTTATTTAGGCTATGGCATTACTAAAGGATATGATTACATCTGGGTATCTTTACCCATTCTCAATTCAAAGGGAGATAAAATATTGCAATTCTTTTACCCAGACGATCCCCAACAAACAGCTCTCTGTTGGTTATCTATCTTAGAAGATCTTAACCATAGGTTTAACATAAATAATAGGAAGATCATTTTGTCCGGATTTTCCAGAGGAGCTGTCTGTACTAGCTTTATTGGGAATTGTAATGATACCATTAGTTCAAAATGGGCTGCATACCTGGCTCAAGCTCATTTCGACGGAGATTGTCAAGTGGTTTCAGGGAATGCTGATACTAGAATACAGCGAATAGGAAATCGTCCCGTATTAATAATAGTAGGGAAAAATGATATTGCAAAATTTTGTTCTCAAAATGCTTTTAGAAAATTATCTAATCTTGGGTGCCAAACAACCTATATGGAAGTAGATGACATTGAAGCTGAGATCTGGTATGATGATATACATTCTGCAGTTTGGGCTAATAAATCTCATACTCCTTGCTGGGCATTAAAGAACGATTCTATTGAGGCTGTACAAGCTAAACAATGGTTAGACAGCGTTCCAGAATACAATTTAAACCTCTAATCAAAAAGTAAAGTTCCAAAATAAAATTCTTGAGTTAAACATTCAAAAATATCATTCTAATATGATTCATTAACCAAATTTATTGAAGTCAATGAACAAATATTATGTTTTTTTCTTATTGCTTATTTCAAATGTGTTTGCATTAGATCCTTCATACAAATTTGAAGGGATTTTAGGAGCTCCAGATAACGTATTAAATAATAAAAACCACTATTCTTCATATTTCATTCCTTATAATGCTGTGGTTGTTGAAATCGGTGCTTACTTAGGACAAGGCACGATATCTTTAGCTCATTCATACCCATATGGTAGTGTATACGCATTTGAGCCTCATCCAGAATCCTATATTGAATTAGAAAAAAGAATTGGCGGAATACCCAACGCTCAAACAATCAATGCTGCTGTAGGCACTGTTAATGGAGAACAATTATTGTGTGAAAATGGCGTTCACTCCACACTTATCAAATCAAAAAAATGTACAAAGCAGATTAAAGTTCACTGTGTACGTTTAGACGACTGGTGTGTAAATAATCGAATCGATCATATTGATTTTCTTCGCTTAGATACAAATGGTACTGAATTAGACATTCTATTGAGTGCTCCCAAAATAATAGAGACTGTACAAGTTTTAGTATTAAAGACTTATTTACGACAACCCAATCATTTAGTTCCTTCTTATAACACTCTTAAACAAACTCTTACAACGATGGGATTTGAGTTGCTTGCACACTGGTATCAAGAAGGAAAGCGTGGTGAAGCTGTATTTATACGAAAACATCTGTATGATTCAATATTTCGATAAATTGAGGTAAAATAATGTATAAATTCTTAACAACAATATTCGTATTTTGTATCTCAATTATTTTTAGTTCTTCCATAGAAAACCATTTCAAAAAAGCAACCGATAAAGGTGCTAATCATGCAATGAGAAATATAGATTTTATCTACATGATAAACCTAGATCGACGGCCAGAAAAATATCAGATGAGCATCGAACAATTCGCAAAATATAATATTATTCCTTATCGCTTTTCAGCTGTTAATGGATGGGAATTGACTATTGATGCAATTCATGATGTCGGATTTAAATACAAGCCAGGGATGACTCCTCTACTAGCTACAACTTATGTAGAAATAAACGGCAAAAAAAAATCAAGTCATGAGTTCATGAAAGAATATGGAAAGACCTATTTCTGTCATTGTACAGCACCTGGGGCCATAGGATGCGCGCTTAGTCATATTTCGATTCTTCAAGATGCCTATGATTCCGGATATGAAACCATTTGGGTGATGGAAGATGATATTGAAATATTAAAAAACCCACAGATGCTTTCCGATCTCATCGATGAACTTGATCATACGGTAGGGAAAGAAAACTGGGATGTACTATTTACTGATAATGATTACCGAATTGGTGTACAAAAATATTTGCCTGCTTATGGCAGAGCTAAAAGGCCGGATATGGACTGTTCTCTGGCAGCACGATTTCAAGATCAATATACCAAAACACACAAGATTAGTTCTAACTTCCATACTGTTGCAGCACGTTTCGGAACAGCCTCTATGATCATTCGACGTTCTGGGATTATTAAACTATTGAGTTTCTCAAAAGTGAATGGCATCTTTTTACCTTACGATCTGGAAAACCAGTTACCACCAGGTATTAAAAGATATGGCCTTACATTTGATGTGGTAACGAATATGCTTAATTCTTTATCTGATATCGGTTCTCCCGCTTATCTAAATTCATCAAGCAAACCCAAGGAAAAAATATGAAAATTATTGTATATGTTTTGAGCTTATTAGGATGTGTAGAAGCAATAAGCGCTAATGACACCCCACGATTTGACGGACGAATACAAAGAGCAGAGTTTGTCTCCTCATTAATCAAGCAAGGAGACATAGGAGCTGAAATCGGCGTGGCAGCAGGGGGTTTTGCATACAATGTACTTCTAAAAATGCAACCATCAAAATTATATTTAATAGATCCCTGGCAATATGGGATGCAAGCCGATGTAGAGACACTTCCCTTAACACCTGAGATACAAAAAAATCGAGATCAAATGTATTTGCAAGTATGTAATGTTTTTGCTCCTTACCCAAATGTTGAAGTCATTAGAGCAAAATCTCAAGATGTTGCAAATCAATTCCCTGATCAGTACTTCGACTATGTCTACATAGATGGGGAACATTCTTATGAAGCGGTCAAACGTGATTTAAACAATTATTATCCAAAAGTAAAAGTTGGAGGACATATCATTGGTGATGATTACGGCTGGGCAGGCATAGCTGATGCAGTCCAAGAGTTTTTAAAAGCACACAAAGATGAGATCTACTGGTATGGCAATCCTTACCATGGAAAAACTGGAGGACAATTTGCTATTAGGAGATTAAAATGAAAAAAGCTGGTTTTGCATTTATTTTATCACTAATCGCTTCACTATCAGCAAATTCAGCTGTGGATTCCTTTTTACAGAAATACCAGCTGATCTATCAAGACCTAGTAATTAATAATCAAATTTATCCTGTAGGAACAGATATCTGCAATACAAGATATGAACTCGTTAAGCCGATTCTCAATCAATATAATAGGCCTTTTACTCTATTAGATCTTGGAGCTGCTCAAGGCTATTTTTCATTGCGTATCGCATCTGAATATCCACACAGTACATGTGTAATGATCGAAGCCAATAATACTTCATACTACGCCCATCATGGCGATATGCTTTACGATTTATGCCAGATGAATCCCCAGCTGGATAATATTTACTATTTACAAAAGCGGGTAGATATAGAAGATTTACAATTTGTAAAACAGAAGCAACATTTTGACATTGTCCTAGCTTTTTTAGTCGTACATTTAATGCATGACCAGCTAGATGAGCAGATCAAAATTCTAAATAGTCTTTTAGAAATAGGTGATAACCTCATCATTGAAGTCGCAAATGATGTTCACATATCTCATACAAATTATGTAGAGTTTTTAAGCCATAAATTAGGTGCTGTATTTCTTGGCGAACTGCGCCGTCATAAAGACCCAAAATCAACAAGTACAGGAAAATTTTATTGGTTTAAAAGCAGAGATTTCAAAATAGACAATGTCCCTAGATCAGGAATTCAGAGTGAAATTTTTAAGAAGTTAAACGGAGTATATCCTTATGAAACAAAATAAATTGATCCGAATAGTATTTTTATCTGCTATGATGCTCATCAGCTCTTCTATTACATGTCGAGAATGGGATTTTGAACCCCTATCAAAAAGTAAAGAATGTAAAGCTCCTGAATTACAAAAAATCGAGAACCAGGTTGTTGAATATCTTAAAGGTAGCTGGTGTTCACAAGAAAAAGCGGAGTTAATTTTAGAATTAGTAGTCGCTACAAAACCAAAGATCTGTGTAGAAATCGGGGCTTTTACTGGTTCCAGTGCCCTTCCTATGCTCGTAGGCCTGAAATATGTAAAGAAAGGCAAAGCATACATTGTTGAGCCCTGGTCAAACCAAGAAGCGATTAGGGGGTTGCCTAATAACGATCCAAATAGCAAATGGTGGGCGGGTTTGGATATGAATGCTATAAAAAATCAATTTAACCATACGATGCACCATTGGGGACTACTTCCACATTTCCAATTATTGAAAATGACCTCTAAACAAGCTGTTTCCAAAATACCTAATATTGATTTCTTGCATTTGGATGGTAACTTTTCAGAACAAGGTGCTTTATCTGATACAAATCTATACTTACCCAAAGTAGTTCCAGGAGGATATATTCTATTGTCAAATGCTCTTGTAATGGTAAATGGGAAAGCACCAAAAATGAAAGCTCTATGGCCCCTTTTTGATCAATGCGAAATCATCCATGAGCTAGAAAATGGCAATATTATTCTATTTAAAAAAAATTAATTGAAGTAACGACCTATGAAAAAAACACTTAATTTATTAATCAGTCTATTTATATTCACGTATTTATCAGCAGAAGAACCTTTAGGGTATATTTCTCATTCCACAATAAATGTCGGAGACCACTTTCAAGCTATTGCAGTTAAACGATTATTGCCGCAAAATGCAATTCCTGTAGATAGAGAATATATTTCTCAATTCAAACATAATCATGCTGTTAAAACAGTCGTTAGCGGATGGTTCATGCATAAAAAAGGCAGTTTTTGGGAATTAGATTCTCCCCCTCCAGAGCAATGCTGGCCTCCTTCAGTTGATGTAGATCCTTTTTTTATCTCTATCCATTTTACGGGGGATCTTTTACAAGACGTTTTTAAAAAAGAAAATCTAGAGTATCTCAGAAGACACTCTCCTGTTGGAGCTAGAGATTATTTTACACTAGATCAATTACAAAAACATGGCATTCCGAGCTATTTTTCTGGGTGTCTGACATTAACTTTAGATAATCCATATACCGAAAGAAATAACATAGTATATCTAGTCGACGTTCATGAAGAGGTTATTAAATATGTAAGAGCAAAATGCTCTTCTCCTATTGTGGTTTTAACGCACGGCAAACCCTTATTAAAATATTTGAAAAATGATCATAGATTAAAATATGCTGAGTACTTTTTAAATCTCTATAGACGAGCCAAGTGTGTAATTACCGAAAGGCTTCATGTGGCTATGCCTTGTCTTGCTTTTAAAACACCTGTATTATTCATTCACAGTTACTCCGTCAGCAAAGAATTAGGGCCTAGATTTGGGGGGCTAATTGATCATACATGGCACTGCTCTGCAGAAGAGCTTTACAAAGGAATCTACAGCTATAATTTTGATTCTCCGCCAGAAAACCCTGAATCCTATTTAACAATAAGAAATTCTCTTTTAGATACAATTGAAAAATGGGTACAAGAAAATCGCTAAATACATGTAGCGCATACTAAGCTAGTTTACTATATCAGAAAGAGCATTTAATTCATTGGATACAACATCCTCTAATACAGTATATCTTCTTATCTCCGTGCACACGTAATTCTCTACATCTATAGGAAAAAACACGCGATGCTTGTTAAAATAATCTATCATTTTCTTTATGCCTGAGCGCCTTATTATCATCGAATGAGTGCCAAATCTAGCGCCGATTTTTCTAAAAGAGCCTACTGTTTCATCAAAACAATATTCTTTTCTATATCGATTTTTAATATGCGTGTCTAAGTCAGGTCTTGCAGGAATCCCTTGAGACTTTACTGGTTTACCTTGACTATCAACATAATCTTTATCAGTAAAAAAATAATCCCAATTTTCTTTTCCAATCTCCTGATCCAGTTTCTCAATCATATCTGATAGGATATGTGGGTTTTTTTTAACTTCGATATCATCTTCTAGCACCCAAATTGTTTCATAACCACTATTATAAGCATCAACTAGAATAGAAAGATGACTTAATAGACAACCTAAAGCGCCTAAACTTTTAAATGCGAAATAAGTTCTATCTATAACATGCATTTTCTCTTTTATAGGAGGACAATCAGTGCTAATAAAATAAAGCGCATTAATGGGTGTCATCCATGGTTGATATTTAAGACCAATATCATTGATTACTTCCAAAGACAGTTCGCGTCCGTTGATCGCTGGAAACCGAAAAGGATAAATATTATATGGAGCAAGTTTCTCCATAGATTTCTGAAATTTCTCTGGACGATGGTCCAGATTAATCATATAGATGAAATCGATATTTCGCATGCTATGTCCCGACGTTTTATTCTCAATTTTTTTTAAATGATCAAAAACATCCGAACTTAGAGAAGAAATGAATAGAATACAAAAATAAAACACTTGTTTCATAAGGAGTAAAGAATATGAAAATCGAAAAATATCTATCCAGAAAAAAGTAATAATCTTTTTCTTTTGTGAAAATTTTTAATCCTATATAGAGAAGCTAAAGGGATGTATTTATGAAATATGATCTGATTATTATCGGCGGTGGCCCTGGAGGCTACGTTTCAGCTATTAAAGCTGCACAAAAAGGGCTTAAAGTAGCGCTAGTAGAAAAAAACCTCATTGGCGGAACCTGCCTTAATGAAGGCTGTATTCCTACAAAGACCCTTCTTGCGCATGTGGATATCTATCAAACTATTTTAAATGGGAAAAAATGGGGTATTCACACCGGCAAAGTATCTTTTAACTTTTCTCAGATAAAAAACAATATGAATACAGCTATCAGAAAATTATCCAAGCAATTACAACAGGTATTAATTGATCATAAAGTAAAGCTGTATGCGGGAAGAGCAAAATTCATATCTAGAAAAACTATCGAAGTTTCTGGGAAAAAACCAATAAAACTCATTGGTAAACAGTTTATCCTTTCTACCGGTTCCTCACCTATAGAACTGCCAAAATTCCCCTATGACAATAAGCTTATTTTTCATTCTACATCAATATTATATAAGAAACAGTTGCCAAAGCATTTAGTTATCATTGGCGGTGGATACATTGGATGTGAGTTTGCATCACTATATCGTGGGTTTGGATCTAAAGTGACCATTATTGAGAAAAAAAATCATCTATTGCCTCCCATGGGGCTATTTATTACCAAACAACTTGAAAAAGCATTTACAAAACAAGGAATAAATGTGCTGACAAACTCCGAAGTAGTTTCCATGGAAAAAAAGGCAAAAAGTCTCAAATTAACTTTATCCGACAAAACCACCATTACCTCAGACTGTTTACTCGTCAGCGTAGGAAGGGGATATAATTCATCAAACCTGGGCCTGGAAAAATTAGGGATTTGCCTAGCTGAACGAGGAAAAATACTCGTTAACGAATATCTGCAGACTAATGACCCTGATGTCTATGCTATTGGTGATGTGAGTGGAAAAATTTTACTCGGTCATTACGCCTTTTATCAAGGGCAAATTGCTGCGATGAATGTTTGCGGCATTACTAGAGCTATTCAAGATATACCCATTCCTTCTGTGGTCTTCTCAGATCCAGAAGTGGCTACAGTTGGTTTATCAGTCGATGAGGCAAAAAGTGTTTATGGAAATGTCTTAGTGGGCAAATTACCATTAAATGCTTTAGCCAAATCAATATCTACCATTGAAAGTGACGGATACGCCATTGTCGTTGCAGATAAGAAAACAAGAAAATTGGTGGGAGCTCAAATCATCGGTAAACATGCATCAATCTTAATCGGTGAAATGACACTGGCTATTCAACATAAGCTCAGTCTAGACGATTTAATGCAAGCAATACATGCCCACCCTTCACTACCAGAAGCATGGACAGAAGCAGCTCTTTTAGCAGATGAAATGCCTATTCATACACCTAAACGAAGCAAGAAAAAATAGTTTTAGTCAAATAAACTGGTTGATTTGAACCCTTTGATCCACTCTGGAAAAGAACCGCTCCCCTCCACGTCCAATACTACCCATTCTTCAGGATATAGATTCTTTGTTTCCCCGGGAAATCCCTGTATGCTTATAGGATTATTTTTATCATACCACAATGATGGTGCGACTACGATCTTATCTGGATTAGGATTGAGATATCCCACCCAATAACTAAAAGAGCCTGCTGAAATGATATTGTGTTTACAATGGCTCAAAAGAAAAAAATCGGTTATATGATCATTCTCTAAGACAATAACCTGCTGGTTCTCTGAAAAATACTCATGTAGATGTTGTTTTAACCATCGTGGTCGATTCGTAGCTATAACAAATAAAGCATTTTCACCAAAAAGACGTGTTGCTGATTGATAGTATTTAGGACTGCAGTGGATGTAAAGAGTTGATATACGCATGTGAATCCCCACAGATTTCGGATGCGACATGATATATGAGAATCGTTTATGCAAATTACAAAGCCTCTCTTCAGAAGGTGCAAACAAAGCAACAATTTTATCTCTATACCTATCAAAATACTTTAGATCATAGCCATAATCATATAACTGCAAGGGAAATTGATTCGGAATAGGCTTATATAGGTCTTCTAACCTATGCTGACGCCATTTTATAGACTTTGGGCATTCTCTATTTAATCGAAAAAAGATGTGTTTGTAATTTTCCGGTATATTTTTGTCTGTCCGATAAAGCTCGGGAAAAACAGGTTCAGCACCTGTGTCCCAAGCGATTGCTAGCGCCGGAATAATCGTGAACAGCTGGTTGCCAAGTTGTCCGTTTAAAAGGGCTGATACATATTCTTTAGCACTTATTGTCTGCACTGCAAAAAGAATAATTCCAATAAAATAAGCTAGACGTTTCATCATAAGGTTAAAATTGTCCTGGACATGTTAATAGCAGAAAAATATTTTGTAAATTTGTATGGATAAAAAAATGCATAGCCACGCACATTCGCATCATGATCATCATCGGATGATGATGCAAGATTTTAAACGACGGTTTATTGTTAGTTTAATCATCACCCTATTTATCCTGCCGCTATCACCAATGATCCGCGGCCTCTTGTCCATAGAAAAATGGGTCTCTTTCCCCTATGATTCTTGGGTGCTTTTTGCTCTCTCGTCTTTTATCTTTTTTTATGGTGGCTGGCCTTTTTTAAAGGGAAGTGTAGAAGAAATAAAAGATAAACTTCCTGGAATGATGACTTTGATAGCCTTAGCTATTATTGTAGCTTACGGCTATAGCACAGCAATAGTATTTTTTATCAAAGGCAAATACTTTTTTTGGGAGCTAGCTACTTTGATCGATATCATGCTCATCGGACATTATATCGAAATGAAATCCATCATGAGCGCTTCAAATGCTTTAGAAAAGCTAGCAGAACTGCTTCCTTCTACAGCGCATAAAATCACTAATGGTAACCAGACGCAAGAAGTTGAGCTAGGCCAATTAAACCCAAAAGACAAGGTATTGATTAAACCAGGAGAAAAAATCCCTATCGATGGCATCATTGTTCAAGGCGCTTCAGAGATAAATCAATCGATGCTCACCGGAGAAGCGCAGCCTGTTAATAAAGCAGAACAAGACAGTGTCATTGGCGGCTCTATCAATGGCTCAGGATCCTTAATTATCGAGGTAAAAGATAAGTTAGATAATTCCTATCTTTCTAAAGTCATGCAGCTGGTTAAACAAGCGCAACAGAGCAAATCTAGAGCGCAAGACTTGGCTAATAAGGCAGCATTATGGCTTACTATTGTGGCTATTACAGGCGGAGCGATCACCTTTTTTAGTTGGTTTTTATTCTCAACCCATTCTGTTGCTTTTGCTTTAGAACGAACAGTCTCTGTAATGGTTATTACATGCCCTCATGCTTTGGGGCTAGCTATTCCCCTAGTAATTGCTGTCTCAACAGCTATCGCAGCACAAAGTGGTCTGCTCATTAAAAATCGCAGCGCCTTTGAAGCAGCTCGAAATATCGATGCAATTATTTTTGATAAAACTGGGACATTAACCACCGGAGAGTTTGAGATTACTGATGTAGTTGCTTTCAATATGGATGAGAAAACGCTGCTTCAATATACAGCATCCATCGAAGCACATTCAGAACATCCCTTAGCTAAAGCTCTAGCCCACAGCTCAAAAGATTTAAAAGAAGTAAAGGATTTTCAAGCTATGGCTGGAAAAGGAGCCCAAGCAACCATCGATAATAAAAATATCAAAGCTATCAGTCAAAACTATTTAAAAGAGAAAAATATATCATTTGATAAGAAGACCCTTGAAAAATTTGCCAGCGAAGGTAAAAGTCTAGTTTTTATCCTTATGGATGAAAAACCCGCTGGCATCATTGCCTTAGCTGATAAGCCGCGCAAAGAAAGTAAAGCAACTATCGAGGCCCTTAAAAAACAACATATCCGTTGTATCATGCTTACAGGCGATAGACAAGCAGTGGCTCAGTCAGTAGCTAATGAGCTTGGGTTAGATGAGTTTTTTGCTGAAATACTGCCTGATCAAAAAAGTGAAAAGGTAAAAGAAGTAAAAAAGGAACATCGATTTGTTGCCATGACAGGCGATGGGGTAAATGATGCCCCTGCATTAGCTACAGCTGATCTTGGCATCGCTGTTGGCGCCGGAACGGATATAGCAGCTGAAACAGCAGATGTTATTTTGGTAAACAGTTCTCCAACCGATATATTATCATGTATTTTACTCGCTAAAGCTACATACAAAAAAACCGTTGAAAATCTAATTTATGCTACAGCTTATAATATTATCGCTATTCCTCTAGCAGCAGGAGTACTATATCATTATGGGGTGATTTTAAGCCCTGCTATTGCTGCTTTGGTCATGTCTTTTAGTACCGTCGTATGCGCTGTAAATGCAAAGCTATTGAAAATAAAAAATTAAAGTGTTTTACCAGCTTCAGATTTTACCTTATCAATATAGTCGTACCAATATTGCATGGTTATTTTTTCCATATTAAAGGCTTTGCTCGATAATTCTTCATATTTTTGTTGTAAAAATTCTTCCGTGACTTCTTCCCAGTTATTTACGACGACAACAGGAAGTCCTTCATATAAAGATTGCATTGCCGACTTTCTAACTACAGGGAAGCTACCTAAATATAACGCTTCCCAAGTCCTATGGCAGTCTAATCCATTACCTCTGGGGCATAAGATAAATCTAGAATTTTTTATGTCTTGATAAAATTGATTCGCAGGGATTTGATTAGCTGTCTTACAAAATGGTTTAGATAAGAAAAGTTGATAGATGTAGCTGCGTTCAACAGGAAAAGTGCCAACATTAAAATTCATGTATAGCCAGTGAAACTTATTCTTTTTCTTATTTTTAAGGTTATTAATAATTTGCAATTTTTTCCCAGCACAGTATCGATTTTCCACTCCAATGGGTATTGGTATTAACTTGGGATGAACAAGATTAGCATTCTGTGCAAACCAAGCAATTATTTTTTTATCTTCTAAAAGAGCTGAAAAATCCAAGGGCTCATGAGTATCACTAAAAGGTACATCATTATCGGCATTATGGGTAATGAGGATATATGCATTAGCAATATTTTTGTGGTGGGTCAGAAAAAATTCTTTTAGCATATCTGTTTTTACAAATATGATATCGCCAGTTTTAATATCTTTTGGATGGAATTTCTGATTAGTTTCATCAAAAATATAATCTGCATAAGCTCTAAAACCATCTCCTGAAATAAAAGGCGGGCTAGGCGATCGCAAAAACTGTTGTTTCGCCTTATGCTTATAGGATTTAATTCCGTACATTCCTACATAACCAATGATAGATAGAACAAAAAACCATTTGATCACTCGTTTAATTATTCTCATAGGTTTAATCCTCAAAAGCTATTAATGATGTTTCTTGCGATGTGAATTCATGCAATCTCTTTGAATGAATATGTAGGTTATTAATCCTATATTTTTTCTTTCGGTAAATGATGTAGGGTATTCTTCTGCCTTCACTATCTTTCTCCCAAGTAAAACACAGAAGAGAGGGATTAAATAAACATCTCTCATTGATAAACCCATTTTTTGCTGCTTCCTTATGAATAGGATCATTACCTCCTAAAAACTGACCTAATGCAGCCGCATCAAAAATAGAATTAAATTGATCAAAATGGTTAGCAAAATGTTTAGGCTCTTTAGAATGATGTCCCATCTGACTTTTCAGTTTATGATAGACCAAATAATCAGGAAAAATAATAGGCAAATAATCAATGAATTCCGATGGGCTTTTTCTCTTATAAGAAGCCAATAATTCCATATCATTTTTATTGTTTTTTGCTTGTTCTGAAACATATTCGACAAAACGATGTATCCCCTGATAATCACGAACATAAATAAATCCTGCTATACATCGTTTATCATTATCAAACGTGGCGCCTATACTTTGATAATTTTTCTCAAAAATAGTGAGTAGATCCCCTAAATTCACATACAGCATGTTGTCGGATTCAAGATGAAATACATTTGACAACTTATATTTATCTAATAACTCGTCGATATAAAAAAATCTCTCCGTAGCATATCTCCAAAAATTTTGAGGCCATCTCATGTCATAGCGATGTTTTTTATCAAAGATCTTATGATAAGAAGAGGGCTGCAAACTTTCACATGTCACAAACTGTAGGTTAGGATCATTAAAACGTGCAGAAAATTTTTCCAATGGTTTTTCATTGGCAATGACAAAGATCTTTGCTCCCGGGTTAAACAGACGAGACTGTTTAATGCTATCTTGGAGAAAATTGGGAATGGTGTCTCCTATATGGACATAAACGATATTATAATCGCTAGCTGATGCCATTTGCCATAAACATAAAAAGATAATGAACCATCTAGACTGCATTACTATCCGAAGCTGACTTATATTTAGGGAAGCATTATTGAAAATAATGAGCTTTTTTGAAAGAATAAATTTTTTTCAGGAAGGAGAAAAATTTGCTTCCATTAAAACGTCTTTGCCAAATATTTTTTCTTTTTTTGCTTTCTATTCGTTCTCTTTTTGCTTACGGCTATGCGGATTTTAATTCTTATCAACATCATTTTACCAAAGACTATATCGAAAAGAAGATCCATCTCTTTTTAAAAGTTCATTCTGAAGTAGAAAATTATTATCAGATCTCTGATAACCATTTTTCGGTTTATGCTTCCTTGAACGATAAACAATCCAATAAAGCAGAATTCACTCTCAAATTAAAAACCCCGGATTCCCCTAAAGTTACACCCAACAATTCTGTCAAAAAAAGACCGATAAAAATTGCTATTGACCCCGGACATTTTGGAGGCATGTTAGCACGTCTTGAAGAACGGTACATTCCTGTTAGCGAAACAAATAAAAAAGTCCTGTTCGATGAAGGAACGCTCACTCTGTTGACGGCTCTGTATTTAAAAGATCTTCTCTGCGAAAAAGGCTATGAGGTCATGTTAACTAGAGATGAAATTGCTAAAGGGGTATATGAAAAAGATTTTCATTCCTGGTTAGATGAGCATAAAGAAGAGGCTTTTGAGAATTTAGCTCTTAGTCAAATTTTTAGAAGATATTATAACCGCCTGGATCTATTAGCTAGGGCAGAGAAAATCAATCAGTTTAATCCTGATTTAACTCTAATCATTCATTACAATGCCCACGATGAGAAAAACTCTAACAGCTTTTATACTTCTAAAAATTTCAATCTCGTCTTTATTCCAGGAGCTTTTTCTCGTCTTGAGCTAAAAACTAAGCGAGATAGATATGAATTTGTTCGCTTATTACTAACGGACCATATTGAAAAATCTTTATCCTTATCACAGCATATCGTGAAAGAGCTCACCGATCATACCCAACTCCCTCTGCAAGATTACGACTCTGCGTTTGGTTACATCACCAATTGCTCTATCCGCATTGATAAGGGTATTTTCTGCCGAAATTTAGGGCTTACAAGGCTCATCCACAGTCCCCTTTGCTATGGAGAAACATTAATTCAGAATAATAAAGAGGAAATCGAACGTCTAAAAAACAAAGATACTACCATTCACGGCATTGGCTGTTCCTCAAGAATAAAACAAATAGCAACGGCCTATTACAAAGGGATTAATCGTTACCTAACAACAATGCAGGTAATGTCAGAGAAAAATCAATAGCTTCATTGATTTTACTGCCTACTTTTACAGAAAAATCACTAATTTTTTGTTCGAGTGGATAATGCTGGTTTTCTTGTGGTGAGTCGAAAGAAAGCATGATCCAAGACAGGGCTATCCAAGGGACTCCAATGATCAGCCTTGCTAATGCATCTGACAGCACAGAGGCTGTTACACAGGTAGCAGTAAAATTTATAGCTTCAATATATAAAGGCGCTGTACGAAGCGCCATGACTCTTGGGGTTAAATAATATCCCTGCAAAAGAAAGTAAGTAAGCCCCAGGATGACATTTAATGCATTGAGATAAGCCATCACTTGGGCCGCAATCAAGGCAATAGCAATACGGCTAGTGAGTTCCACAACTTCAATAACCAGTTTTTTTCTATTTTCTGACTGGGCAGCCGTGTCTGCTGAAGCTAAGGATAGGGCTACATCCCTAACCAATACATAGACACGAATTCCTTGCGGAGACATTAATAAACTTGCAGCCATAACTAATAAAATTTTTAATTTACTCTAAATATAATAGCAATATAAGTGGCTTATTTTGAAGGAAAATAAAAATTTACTAGGTTATTATGGCTTCCAACTTGACTTGAGAAGGCAAAAAGAAAGATAATAGAATGCATTAAATAAAATAATGATTATGAAAGCTTTATTATCTAATACCCTTAATGGATTTGCAAAAAAAACGCGTTCTACTTTGCTGTTATCAGGTTTATTAAATGAACCTTTTGTTGCGATGTTTGCTTTATTGCCATTTATCCTGCGACAAGATCTAGACGCCAATTTATTCCAGATCTCTGTATTTACCATGCTCAAACCTGTAATGGCTGTCTTTTCATTTTACTGGGGATTTGGTCTTGCTCGGCAATCACAAACGCTCCGATCTAATTTAATTTGGGGGTGGGTGTTAGCAAGATTAAGCTTTCTATTTGTATTATTCTTTAGCGGTCCCTGGTTTGTCATCTTTTCTGCTGGTCTCTATTGTCTATTTCATCGGGCTATTACCCCCGCTTTTATGGAAATCTTACATATCAACCTACAAAAAAAATCTAGCCATACTCTATTTACACTAAGCAGCATATTAAATTGGATGCTTAGTATGATTATAGGCCTTTATGCAGGAAAAATTTTAGATCATAATGCCAACACGTGGAACTGGCTCTTTGCAATCACCGCTGCTTTAAGTTTAAGTGCGATTGTCCTATATAAAAAAACGCCTATCACAGGCGAGACAAGTCACCTATCCATAGATAAGCCTGTTAAAACTTTTTCCTTAAAACAAACGATAATGCAACCATTAAAAGACAGTTTTTACCTATTGAAAATCCGAAAAGATTTTTTACATTTTCAGATGGGCTTTATGGCAGGCGGCTTTGGACTTATGATCATCATTCCAGCTAGCATCCTGTTTTATGCCGATATCATTCGGATAGATCATCATGCCATGTCCATGAGTAGACTGATTTATATGGGGCTTGGCTTTATATTATTTTCCCCATTATGGCGTCAACTGTTGAAAAAATGGTCGATGGCAAAGTTAACTGCCTTGGTTTGTTTTAGCTTCGCTTTATTTCCAATAATTCTTGTCTGCAGTCTCTATGCAAAATTTTGGCTATTTGCTGCCTTATTTTTCTATGGAGTGGCACAAGCAGGCAGTCATTTAGTTTGGCATCTATCAGGTCCTGCCTACGCAGATCAAGAAAATAGCGCCTTATATTCTACGGTAAATGTATTAACTGTAGGGCTTAGAGGGTTAATCGGTCCTTTATTCGGCATGCTGCTGTGTAAACTCTTTGGACCTATAACAACCTTGATTATAGGTTCTTTTATCTGCCTAATAGGGTCTGTTATTATGCAGATCCCTCTTTTTGCAAAGACAAAGAGTTCCTCTTTGCAAAAACCTATAAAAAATCTATAGTAAAATTATGAGGAAAAAAGCGCTTCTTTTTGATTTAGACAATACGATATTAGATTTTTCTAAAGCTGAAGCCCATGCAATGGCTTTTACCATCCAGCATTTTCAAGCTTTTATAGAAAATGCAGAATTATTCGAAAAGACCTTTTCACAAATTAATAACCATTTATGGAAAAAGGTGCACCTCGGAGAGCTCTCTTCGCATGAAGTTCAACAGCTGCGCTTTAGTCATTTGGTTGATTCATTAAATCTCTCTATTGAAGCTACACAAATAGCCCAGGTTTATGAAACCTCTCTAACCCATCCTATTTTTTGGTTAGAGCAGGCAGAAGCTACGATGCATCAGTTAAAAGCCACTCACCTTTTGGGAATTATTACAAATGGATTTACCCATGTCCAAAAACCCAGACTAGAAAATTCAAAATTAAGCGCCATTGCTTCTGTTAATCTCATTGCAGAAGATGTCGGGATTGCAAAACCTGATAAAAGAATTTTTGAGATGGCATTAGATGCCTTGCAAGTAGCTCCTCAAGAGACGCTCATGGTAGGCGATTCATTAGAAGCAGACTTTCAAGGAGCGCTGAATGCGAATATCGATTTTTGCTGGATAAATCCAGCGAACGAACCTCTTCTAAAACATCTACCAACGCCACAAATAACCATTCATTCTATAGCCCAGTTGCCAAATTATCTATCTTAAGATTTTTTATGCTTTTGATAGGCGCAATAAAGCCCGTAAACACTGATCAATACCCACGCCCCTTGTATAATAAATGCAGCTAAGTTCCATGAGTATACCAACGAGAGAATAACCATCAATGCTCCGAGAAGATTTAGCGTTGGATAAAGTGGTTTATCGGAACGTATTTTTTTGGCTTCAAGCAAAAAATACATAAATAAGATAAGAAACGCCCCGATTACTCCAATGATTTCTGCAAAGGTTGCCATCTAATCACCATAGATATTTATGTTCATGCTTAGACAGTTCAATAACTGATTCTAAGGAAAGTTCAATCAGTTCTTTATTTAGTTTTGCTCTTTCTTCTTTGGTAGCAAACGCAGCGCCCTCACCTACTATACCGCATACGGCTCCTGCGGCTATTCTAAACTCTCTTCCCTGTCCTTTTTGTCTCAGCTGATGATCAAATACAGAAGCTAACACAAATAACGCAGAAGCCTCCATTTCCGATGCAATAACTCCCGAACGTCTAAGTACATCCATATAATCTTTATTCGCTTCTGCCATTGGCCCTGCTTCAAATTCTCTTGCATACAATGAGCTTTTAGAATGCAAAATACCTGCATGAGTGCGATCCATAACTTTTAAATTATGCGCCGCATTGATTGCTGATTGTACAAATTCTATAGAAGCTACCGCAGGATATTCCAATGGCACATACGCTCTAGAAGCATGCTCATCTCTAACAGCAGCAGTTCCTACAACGAAATCATTTTCTTTAATATATTTTTGTAAAAGACCAGCTGTTCCCACCCTTAAAAAACGTTTGGCTCCTAAATTCACTAGCTCATTAAAAATAATGTCTAAGCTCGGCGTTCCCATCCCTGATGATACTGAAGCGACTTCAACTTTATGGTTCCCGTTTTTAATTGTACCCATGTACAAATTATGTCCACGGGGATGTTTTTTTACTTTGAGATGAGCAAAATGCTCCGCAATTGCCTTTGCTCTTCCGTCAGAACCGGGAAAAAAAATATATCGACCTATACCATCATTGCCTTCAAAATCTTCTCTCCCCGCATTGATATGTTCCGGCTTGAAATTAACATCAAACATAGTTCCTCATCATTTATATTGTTTTCCTTTCGGTTCTCGCATGAATGCTATCAGTATTAAGCTAATGGCAATACCAATAGGCATGGTAAGAAAAGCATTGCGATAGGTACTGAGTGCATAATCATGCGCTCCTTTATAGTATTTACCCATCCATCCCCATTCTAATATTCCACCAACCATTGGCAAGGTTACCCCGTACCCAATGCCGATAATAATAATGGATGCAATGGCTAATGCAGTTGCTGTGAATTTAAGACTATTACTTTGCGTAATCATTGGATAACTAAGCACCTGAGCTGCTGACGTAAATCCTATAGCAAAAAAGAGAATATATAACTCCGGCATATGAAGATTCACAAAATACATTAGCAGTAGTACGAATAATAAGCATAGCACTCCGCCAATTGCCATCGGCAACCTTCTTTGCTTTACAAAATCTGAAAGCCATCCAAAGAAAGGAGATCCAAAAATCATCCCTATAAACAACATAGAAGTAATGCTGGCTGCCTCGAGATTACTGAACCCATAGACCTGCTGCAAATAGCTGATCCCAAATAATGCCCCTAAAACCACTAAGGGTAGATTGAGTAAACAGGTGAAAAAGCCACATAGCCAGTTTTGTTTTTCACGTACAACAACACCTAAATTACTCCAAATTGAGCCCTTAGCATGTGTTTTTTTCATACCTTGTTTAGGAAGGTGAATAAAAAACCAAATGACCAAAGCAACAAATATTCCAAATATGGCAACGATAATTAATGACCATCGATAGCCTAAATGATCAATCAATGCTTGTAAAACCAAGTTAGAGAAAACCCCTCCGATCATACCAATGGTCACGATCAAAGAGCTCGCCAGTGCCAAATGTTTAGTAGGCAACAACATTGAAGCTAATTTTAAACAAGCTATCAAACCAAATGCCATCTGGATGCCATTGATAAATCGAGCAAAGCTGGCCCAGTAAATATTTGATGAATAAGCTAAAACAAAGGTTCCAACTACAGCGATTAACATCGTGATAATCATGATGTATTTAATAGATAACCTATCAGAAATCAGACCTGCTGGGATCATGAAAATGATATTGGCGTAAAAAAACCAGGCACTCAAAAGCCCTATTTGCCCGGCTCCAGTATGAAATTCCAACGATAACGGGTAATTTAATGCAGTCATCATGTTGACCTGGAAAAAGGAAAAAAAGAAAAATAATGCAGCAACCAGGGTCATGAACCAAGCATAACTAGATGACAAATGTTTATGAAACATAATAAGGCCTTTTTATTAACTCTCTTATTAACATTTCATAACAATATTTATTTTTTTACACAAGCCAAATAAATATAATAAAAAAAACTTTAAAAACAGTGTAAAAATTCTCCATCTTCTAGTAGAAGAAAAATTGAGGAGGCGCTAGCATTTATTTACTCTTATGAAAAATTGGGTTTCATTCGTCCGTTCTCTTATATCTCCTTTATTGAGCATCATTTTTTTGGTCTGCTCAAGCGCTCCTTTCATGACCTACATCTCCATTAAGTTAGCTGCAGATAATATCTCCGAATTTGTGATAGGAATGGTGCACTCCTTATTTTATGTCGGCTTTCTTATTGGCTCTGCGCGTTCGGAAAAACTGATCCACCGCATAGGACATATTCGCGCTTTTGCTGCTTTTGCCATGCTGTATTGCACTACTGTGCTGCTTCAAGGCATATTTATTAATCCCTACGTGTGGATGGTGCTTCGTTTCTTTGGAGGTATTGGCGTTTCTGCCTTATATATCATTATTGAAAGCTGGTTTTTATATAGAGCTACTGAAGAAACCAGAGGGAAAGTGCTATCCATATATATGATCGCTATTTACGCATCGCAGTCCTTAAGTCAACTTTTCATAAATATCATGCCCGTAGATAACCTGGTTCCCTTTCTTATTATTGGAATTTTAGCCACCATTTCTGTACTCCCTGTTGCAACTACTCTTTCTAAATCCCCCGAACAGCCTGAAGAAATTGAAGCAAAGAAAAGCTTTTTAGAAATCATACGTCATGTCCCTATAGGATTTATCGGAGCTTTCATTTCTGGGATGATCTTGAGTGCAATATTTAGTTTTATTCCTATGTTTGCCTCGCACTATGCTCTATCCGTATCTAATGTGATGACAATTACCATTGCTGGAGGATTTATCCTACAACTGCCTATAGGTTATTTTTCTGATATCTATGACAGAAGAAAAGTATTGTTAATCACCAGCTTTTTACTGATCGTTCCTAGCCTTCTAACAATGTTTATGCCCGAACGAGCTATCTTGGTCTATATTTTTTCTTTCTTGCTAGGAGGGTTTGCCTTTACTCTTTATCCTTTAAGCATCTCTCATGTATGCGATCGTGTAGAAAGTATCTATATTACTTACGTCACTGGATTACTTTCTGTGGTATATGGTGTAGGAGCGATTTTAGGCCCGCTATTAGCCCCGCTTTTTATGAAGTGGATTAATCCAGCAGCGATTTACCTTTTCATTAGTACCTGTGCAGTTCTATTAGGATTGATCACACTATATATCCGTATGAAAAGGCCAAGGCCTACTCCCAAATATGATAAAGTGGAATACATGCCCATGGCGGGTAATACTCCCCTTCCAAAAGATTTAGATCCTAGACCTGCTGAAGCTGCGCCCTCTAATGAGACTTCTCAAGATACTATGGATCACAATGAAGAAAAGTCCTCTTCATAATCTTTTCTTTTGATTGCCGATTTATTTTAGCTAGAGCTAAACTATTTTGTTTCATCTTCTTCAAGGAGTCGACTATGGCGCTACAACCTTTTAACCCCTATAGTATTGTTGCTAGATCAATTCTTGCTGGATTTGGCTTAGAAGTTGCTCATGAAATATGGCGTTTGATGACTCACGAGAATTCTTCGTCAGCTAGAGCTAGTGACGTCGTAAAAAAGCATTTTCATCTGGTTATTACTCCTATTACTTCTAAATCGGTTTGTCTATATGAAAACCCCATTTTAGATACTACGCACTTTTCTCATATCGGCTTTTGTTGTGTGGATTTAACCTCAGCTATGAGAGCAAAACTTGACTCTGGAATCTTATCAACAGCTGAACCTATTGCTTTCGAAACTTCTGCAAGAAAAGCCGGTTTGCAAGCTATGAAGAATTTACGCTGTGCTTATCCTGCCGTAAAGCCAGGAGATACCGTAGGCGAAGCAATACCTGAAGTTAAAGGCAATCCTATCCTATTAATCATCGGATCTGATGCTCCAGTTACGCACGAACATTTATCGCTGACGGCGTAAAACCCCCGCCTTCAGGTGCGGGGATATAAGCCGCTTTTTTTCTTTGGATATTACTGTCGCTCATGTTAAACTACTCCTACCTTTAAAGGTCTACCGTGGGGCTCACGGTATGTTAAGCCTTTGGAGAGAATGTAAGACCGGAGGACATGGGTTGTAACAAACGTAAAAGTCCTCTTGAGGACTATTGCGATAACCAAGCCGTTTCCTCCTGGCGGTTCTCTGTGAATTAGGAATCCCCTCGCTTTAGCCATGGGGAGTTGTCAAGGAATAAAATCTCATTGCATCCCGATGTAACAACTCCTGTATATGTGTTAAAAGCCATGGAGATTGATCCTGATTATTATCATTATCTTTGTGAACCGCAGTTTATAGAAAATAGGCCCCATCCACTAGCACATGAAACAAGAGCGGAAGATGAATAATTTTTATTATCAACTAAAAATATTAATAATACTGTTTTCAAAAAATTTATCGCATTGCAAAATACCAAAAATCCTTTTACAATATATAGCGAACAAGGATTTTTTATGACTGCTCCAGCCAGAATAGCTCCTCGAGTAGGCAGGTTCTTCAGACACCTGTTTGAACGAGTCGTTGAACCCACCGCTCATCATATGAAACCATCGTATATTTCTGCTCCACAAGGGCTAATAGAAAGAGTCGCTGCTGCATTGAGTAATTTTGCAGAAACTTGGCACAGTACTGGTTATCCTAGAGCGATTGGCTCTACCTCTCGATTACTTTATGAAAATCCTAGGTTTCATCCTGCTGCTTACCATGAAACCTTTGCCAATATAGGATATCATGTGACTTGCGAAGAAACGCCCTCTGAGCAATCGCTGGAAGGTATTTTTGATGATAGGGGCTTAGATATTTATTTCGGTAGAGCTCCCAGTGAAGTATTTAAATATTTAGTAAAACCTGTATGGGATCTTGCTACTCCCACTCATTCAAAACCCATTATTCTATTGATTGGCTCTAACAGAGCTATTACCAAAAACTACCACTTTAACGAGTGGAAATTTGATAAAGAGGGTAAAGAACCTATTTACATCCTGCAAGCCTGGTCTGTAGATGAGATGGCTATGGCTTATTGGGGTATTAAATGTCCATTCAAGAGAACCCCTCCTCTATCTATCCAAAAAAGAGTTCATGAAGCAACTCTCAGTTCCTTTAAAACCCTATTTGGAACCAAAGATACAGAACCTCTTGATTATAAAGAAGTTGCGGATATCCGCACCTCAATCCAATAACTTCTACTTAACTAATTGATTATAAGATAATTAAAACATAAATCTTATTATACCATTGTATAATAATATCTTTAAAATAATTAAATTTTTTGTTATAATATATATAGATAGATAAAAATAATTTAATAATAATTAAAAGGATAAAACCATGGCTGCTAGTTCTCCAATTGCAAGGAGTCCCCTCAAAACATTTATGAGGGTTGTACCTCATCTTATGGGGCACTCCCCTATAGGACATAGTATAGGAGTTGTTGCTGAACATTTTGAACAATTAGGTAATTTGTTTGCTGCATTGCACACAAGCACACCTGTTGCTCGTGTAATCATTGCCAAACAAATTTATGATTCACATAGAACCCACACACCTGTATTAGAAAGTAAAGCAATAAAACTTCTATATAGCAATCCCGCTACTGATGGGGAAACGACAATGTTCCATGCCACAACAAAGCGAGAATGGGTAGAATCGTTAATAGATAAAGCCTCAAAAGGTGATGCTGCATTGCCTGCTAGAGATGAGCATGACACTGAAGGAACCTATTTAGCTCATGCAGACGGAGCTGTTCATTATAACTTCGTTAAAGGAGCTACAGTATACCTTATCGAATTAGCTATAAATGAAGATCTATTAGCATCTACTAATGAAGAAGGCATGGGTACCGGTACTTTTTATTATCCAAATACAGAATCTATTCGCCCAACTATCGTTAATATCTATGAAGTTCCAATCGATGACTATGCGAAAGAATGTACTATGATTCCTATATCAAAAGCCATTGTAAAAGCTTTTGATGAATCTGGGAATTTCTTTGCAGAAGTTACCGATAGACGTGGTGAATAACCACTAAGGCGAATAAATCAACACAAATGCTTCAATAATCATTGCTAAAAAGCCAATGAGCAAAATAATGGTTAAATAGATTTTGCTATTCATCCATGCAAAATGCGGCTTTAAATGCTTTTTAAAACGACCAACCCATACAAGCCAAGCAGGCAAGATCCCATTTAAAAAAGCCTCTCCAAAACCCCCTGCTATCCCTATCGCTAATAAAAAGATAGAAGGATCTATCAATGTAAAGATTAAAGGCGGCACAAAAGTTAATATACATAAAAGCACTCGATGCATACCCGTTCTACGCATTTTAAGCCCATCTCCCATGAAATCCACCATGGAAAAAGCAACTCCCAATAATGAAGTTACTATGGCAAATAAACCAAAGAGCTGGCCTATATTATATAGCCAGGGTTTATGCGACAGCGATTGCAAAGCAAATGTAATGGGCTGACCTAATTTGATTGCCTCTTCTATAGCTTTGGGATCAATAGCTCCGATAATCATCCATTGCCATAGGGCATAAAATATAAAGGCCATCAACGTCCCGTATAACAGCGATTTTTGCATGATCTTTTTATTTTGCTGAAAATGATCTGCTAAAGAAGGGATCACATTATGATAACCAAATGAACTAAATAATACGGGTATAGCCAGCCAACCTGATTTCCAATGGGTAGGAGATAAATATTCTGGTTTTATCAAAGAAAATCCCACAATGATCAAAATGAGATAGGTAATGATAAGTCCTAGCATGAGGATATAATTAGCTCTATCTACTAACTTCATGCCTATGGCTACAATAATACCAAAAAACAAAGCAAATATGGCTAGTGAAGTCATTACAGAAAAAGACATTCCGAGCATCTGGGAGAGAAAAAAACCAAATATAGGTGCTCCAGCTGCAAAATAAGCAATCATCAAACTGAAATATAAAAAGATAAATAAAACGCCTGCAAGCCATCTGCCTTCTTTACCGAGAAAATGTCTGGTTATCGATAGGATATGAGACCCTTTATGCATCCATAATTTTGCCTCTAAGAATAATAACCCTGTTAAATACATATAGAGCCATACACCCAGGGTAATGAACATGGCAGGAATAAATCCGGCTTTAGCAGTAACTAGGGGAATGCCTAACATCCCTGCACCAATGGTAGTGCCCGCTACCAATAGAGCCCCGCTTAATATTTTGAAGTTTGGACTTTTCATAATACCTGTTTATATTACAATACACCAAAGACCTTAGCAAATCAGTATATTATGAAAAAGAATTGTTATTATCTAAAAGTAAAAATCACTCCTAATGCCAGGATGAATAAAATACTAGAATACAAAGAAGATATCCTTAGGATATCTATAAAAAAGCCCCCAGATAATAATCAGGCCAACAAAGAACTTATCAAATTTCTTGCTAAAGAACTAAAAATAGCTCCCTCAAATATAGAAATCATATCTGGGCAAACTTCTAGACAAAAAAAATTAGCTATTTACTTTGATGAAAAACAAATAGCTACTTTTTTAGAAAATTATCAAAAATAAACTCTTAAAACCAGCTAGATACAGTGGCAAGCCATCCTTTAGGCTTGCTCTCTACTCTAGCCATATCAGCTGGATGGTCAGCATCTAATTCATCTAATCTTGTTTGCATCTCTTCCAAGGCTGTGCGCATACGAGCTACTATAGGTCTCATCTCATCAAATAAGATATCACCATAATTGGTTGCGATACGACCGGTTAAGGCTTGCCAGGTAGATTGTGCATTTCTAATAGATCTTATGCGTTCTACTATCACTTTCAATTGTATTTCATCATCCTCTTTTGAAGATCTTTCTGTGATCGCTCTATGAGCAGCTTGTGCTCTAGTAAAATCAGATAATACCCTGGTAGATAGCCTATTTACCCTAGCTTCATCAATGCGTACTCTTCTCAATAATTCATCATTAATAAAAGCACTGACGATAGCCAATTCCCCTTCACAACGTTCCACTAAAACTCTTCTTTGTTCTTGTAGCGCTGCAATTTCTGCATCGGAGCAAGGAGTTTCATCTGCAAATGATGCTATGTGCATAGCTAATGCATCTTCTGTAAGATCTACAGGTTTTATATCAGCTAAAAATTCGCCTAGTAAAGCTATTTCTTCAGCATTAAATCTATCTGGTAGCGTGATAATCAAACTGGCAAAATCTTTAATTTTTTGTTCCAAATTATCCCTTTGAAGTTCTCTCACGTATCCTTCACTTGATGGATATAAAGAAGAAAAGCTATGTTCAGATAAATGATGTAATTTTTGAATGGTATCTAAAAATATGCGCTGTCTTTCTAATGTAGGATCATCTACATGCTGATCTGCATAAAGCACTTCGTAATGCAGCCCTTCCAATTTCAATGATACTGTATAGCTTCCTACTTCTTCACATTTGGCCTGTTGAAAATGTAATTTATCAGCTGCCTGCATAGAGAAAATATTGATGGTTGAACCTAAGATAGAAGGCAACAAATAAACCTCGGGATCTTGCATGCAATTGAGATGTAAGATCTCTAACAGTTTTTCTCTGCCAGTATCTGAAAACTCCCGAGCAGCGCTTGCATCTACTGCTGCAGCAAATCCGCCCTCAGCACTAGCCCCGGCTCCCTCACTTAGTGGACGAGAATAAATCTCTATAAAACTTGGTTTTAATTCTTCATTAAACCCTTCGGGAAATTCTTTTGCTCCTATTGCATAGGCATAAAAATTATCGGCTAAGACATAACGCATTCTAGAAGCTAATGCAATATCCAATGAATGATTGGCTCGTAAAAAATCATGGAGTCTATCGATATTATTTTCTTCTAAAACAATGGTCTTTAAATGCACAAAGAAAAGTTCTAAATCTTCTTGAGTTAATAAAGAGGAAAACACTTGGAATTGTTTTAAATAGGCTATCTCTGCTTCAATGGATTGTTTTTCAGTCTTAGATAATCCTGTAATACCTAATGCCGTTTCATGTTCTGCAATAATTTCTTGAATCCAACGATCAATAGCTAAATCCCTTTGTGGATTTAATTGAGCTATCAGTCTATCTTTTAGCATTTCTAATCGGTCAAGGACAGTAATGCTATACTCATCATCGCTTACATCTAAAGAAAAGAAAATATGCATTAAAGTAGCTGTTAAACTAGAAAATAAAAAACAGTTATTGCCTTCTCCAGAAATCGTTACCTTATTATCAAAACCAATTCGTAAAATGTTATTTCTTTGATCTTCATTAGAAATAGGCATCGTTCTAAAGCAACTACCCCAATATTCCGGCCTATCTAAAAAGACGGGTAGCTCAGCTAATCCTGCTCCTGCACCTGCAGAAACAATCTGCCTTTTTCCACTTACACCACCTACAGCAGCAGCCATGTTTTACACCTTAAAATTACGTTAGTTATCTAAATATTATATAATAAAAATTTTTAAAATTCCATTTATTTGATTATTTGAATTACACATTCATTACTGACTAATAATAAACGGGTTGCGAGAGTCAGCCCTACTGTATGCCATTGATTATAAGCCCATTACAACTGCAGCCTTGTTCGAAGCCTTAAAACCAAATTACATATAATAATTATTTTAACAGTGAGGTTTTGAGAAAATGTTAAGCTAGTCTATCTGACAAGTCAGCTCTTTTTTTTTGCTTTTTAGCAGCTTGATTTCTGATTTGAGCTTTTTAGCAATATTATTGTTCTCTTCAGCCAATTTTAGATGCCGCTTACTTCTAAAAGAATTAGGCTTTCCTAGAGAAAAGTTTTTGGCTAGATCAATATGTTTAGCTGCCCTTTCCAAATAGGTGTTTTTTAGCTCATACAGCTCATCTATTTGTTCTTGAACCTTATAGATTTTCTGCTCTGTGGTTAATTTGGAAGAGCGATTTGAGGGTACATGGCGAAATAAAGAAAAAATACCAAAGATAAATACAAAAAATGACATCGTGATTAAAAATGAAATAAAAACACGCTTTTTTCTCATGGATCAGATCGGTTGATTCGCATACTTTTTTATACCTCAAATCATAAAACTCGTCGATCATTAATTTTGTTGACCGCATAAATCAATCTTTTTACGATTAGTATTATGGAAGAACATACACATAGTCACGATATTGATTTTGACACCGCCACGCGCAAAGAAAAAAAAGCGTATTTTTGGGCGATTTTAATCGCTATTGTATTCATGCTAGCAGAGATAATCGGGGGGTTCGCCGCTAATAGCTTGGCCCTTTTATCTGATGCTCTTCATATGTTCGTTGATGTTGGCTCGTTAATTCTTGCACTCATCGTTGTTTTTTTGATGCGTAGACCCTCCAATAAGAAAAAAAGTTATGGCTATCATCGCGCAGAAGTATTAGGTGCGCTTGCCAGCGGCTGTTTTTTATGGGCAATGCTCGCATTTATTATTTATGAAGCCATAGAGCGATTATTTAATCCTCCCCAAGTACATGGAACTACAGTATTTGTCATCGCTACATTAGGCCTTTTTGCTAATATCGCCATGCTAAAATTACTACACCCAGGAAAAAAAGGAAGTTTAAATCTTAAAGCTGCCTATTTACATGTTCTTTCAGATCTACTCGGAAGTGTTGGGGTTATCTTAAGTGGTATTATTATCATGCTTACACAGTTTAACCCCATCGATCCCATTTTCAGTATTCTATTTGCCTGCCTTATATTTTATACCTCAGGCAAAATGATGAAAGAATCTTTAGATATTTTGATGGAAGGCGCGCCAAAGCATTTAGATCTTTCTAAAATTCAAAAAGATCTAGAGAATCTTCCAGGTGTAAAAAAAGTGCATGATCTGCATATTTGGAACATTTCTTCAAAAATTATTGCGCTTAGCGCCCATCTTATTGGAGACGAACCCCAAAAAACACTTTTACATGAAGCGCATGATATGCTTCAAAAAAAGTATCATATCTACCATTCTACCCTGCAGGTTGAAACTTCGGGGGAATTTGATTGTCACCAGTGTTTTGATTGCCAAAAAAAGCTCTATCGTTGATCCTTACTGGGCAATCGGATTAATTTTATGCATATTATTAAATATCTATTTCTATCTTTGATATTACTAACTGCTGCATATAGCTTTTCTCTAAAAGAGAAAATGTTATCCGCTGAGAAAGGCGATTATGTGGTTAGTAAGCAAAAAAACCTTGTGTCCTTACTTTTTATTAGAGAAAAGCAAGCTAATCATATCCTTTTAGAAGAAATTTCTACAGCTAGCTCTCTGATCGATCTAGAAACGATTGATTGGCAAAACTGGCTAGATCAAAAAGCGCCCAAACATACCTCTTGGTTAATCATTGATATAGATCTTGAAAACAACAAGATTATTGAGTGTTATTCTCCTATACAAAAACAATTTATAAAAACTGATGAATTAGAAAATTTTTTCATTAAACTGATTAATTTGCCCCTTACCTATTTAGAGAAAAATCAACAAGAAAGGCTGGCCAGCTACCATTTACATCAAAAATTATGGCAGCCTCCATTTATCTATGAAAAGAACGCTCGTCCTATGGATTTTAGTGTGTATAGAACTAAATTACCTAAAGATTTTGAGCATTTCCCGTCAAAGACCCTAGAAATGTATTACGATAAAGATAACCTACTCTTTTTTCCTACTTGGCTCCAAGTAAAAGGCAATTTTTCATTTATTATGCAAACCATTGATGGCGGTAAAAATTTAATCTCTCCTATTACAGATATTCCCCACCAAAAACCGCAATTTGATGCTAAAATCTACGAAGATACTACTAATGTGCAGCTTTATTTAGAAAAATCACCTTACTATAATGAATGTGAATTATTAGCATTAGATATTACCCAAAAGCCAAAAAAATGGATTACACTACCTTTTACATTAAAAGCCAGTGATAAGGCTTATCAATTTATTATCGACCGAAAAGAGTTAAAAAAGCGCTTTGAAAACAATCACCGCTATCTTTTTATATTATCTAGTAAAAAAGATAAAAATAATGCAATTCAACATCCTTGCATTTATATATTTCAAGACACAATTTAAAATTTTTTTATCGTTTCTACTTTTTCTTCTTAATATTTTTAAGATGTTATGAACATAAAATCTTTAAAGGCTCTTTACACAAAATTAATCTTTTTCTTCTTGCTGAAATTTTTCCCAAAATTTCGGCTTATATCTCTATGAAAATAAGTCAGTTATCTACCCCTTACCCATAGAACTATTATAGAGATATATCAGAAATATTTTAGACCCATTTTCTCTATGTAGCGATAGGTTATCGACAAATTTTCCACATTTTTGCACAATGTTTACAAATTAATGAATCAGCCGTAATAGAACTAAAATGTTTGGATTAAACAAATCAAAATTTTCTTTAAAAAAATCTAAGAAAATTTTTAATCAGATCTTACATACCTATCATAAGAAAAAGAAAAAATTAAACGCATCTGAAAATGAAATAATAAAAAATCTCCTCGCAGCCTGCCAAGAAGCAATCAAAAATAAAGATGAAGAAAAAGCTCATGAAACGTCTTCAAAGCTGCTTTCTTTACAAAAAACTTCTTTGTATAAAAAGCCATTCGAAAGATTTCTCGAAGTCGTCTCTGCATTAGCGGTAGCGCTTTTTTTAGCGCTTGTCATTAGACAGATGTGGTTTGAATTATATATCATCCCTTCAGGATCTATGCGCCCAACGTTTAAAGAAGGCGATTTTCTCGTAGTCAATAAAGCCGATTATTCAATCAATACCCTAGGCAAAACAGGTCATCTCTATTTTGATCCCAAACTAGTAAATCGAGGCGGTATTATTGTTTTTTCTACCGCCAACATGGATGTATATGATAGCGACACCAGATACTTTTTCATCTTCCCAGGAAAAAAGCAGTTTGTAAAAAGGCTAATCGCAAAACCCGGCGATACTATCTATTTTCATGGAGGCAGTATCTATGGCATAGATAATGAAGGAAAAGCAATCAAAGATTTTCAGCATGTTAAAGGATTTGATTTAGAACATATTCCCTTTATCCGTTTTGAAGGTAACGTCGTTACACCACCTACTTCTCAAAGCCGTATCTATAGCCCTACTTATATCTATCAGATGGGTATGCCTGTAGCAAAACTGTCTCTTTCACCATATGGACAGCCAGAAGGAGAAATGCTTCCCATAAAAACTCCCGACGGTAAAGTAATGCAACAGCCCCAAAAAGAGTTTTTTGACCTATGGGGATTTAAAAACTTTGCCATGACGCGCATCCTTACCAAAAAACAAGCTAAATCCTGGTATCCCAGCTATTATTTTACAGATAATAATACAGATTATTATCTAGAGCTTACCCACCATCCTAATCTAAAAAATTTAAGTATTAGCCAAGATCTCTATGGCCGTATGCGCCCTATGCTAGGCGAATGTAAAGCTCTCATTGCTTTAGACGATGCTCATATGCAAAAGATTTTCTCTCACCTCACTACAGCTCGATTTGCTGTAAAAAACCACAAAATGCATCGTGTTGGTCTAACCTCCCTATTCTTAAAAGAACACCCAATGCTTCCTACCCTAAAAAATATCCCTAATGGAACTTATGAGTTTTTTGACGGCAAAGCTCAGAAAATATATCCTCTCTGGATCACAGCTAATCTTTCCCCCTCAGCTTCCTTACTCACCTATTCCCCAGAATTAACCTACACTCTATTCAATTTAGGTATAGATGGTGATATGCGCTTTTTACCTCATGAGAAAAACCAACCTTTACTACCTTCTAGATATGCCTATTTCAAAGATGGTGATCTAAGGGTCATGGGAGAGACTATCTTTACATCCAATGAATTATCTAATTTCTTAGCTAATGAAAACAAAAAGGCTTCTACAGAAACTAACTATTTTGCCTTTATTCCTACTCCTTCTCCTTTAAGGCCCGACGGAACCATTGACATACAACTAATTAAAGATCATGGACTTAAAATACCACCGTCCTATTATCTTGCTCTTGGCGATAATCATGCTATGAGCGGAGATTGTAGGGATTTTGGCTTTGTACCCGCTCAAAACCTCAGGGGAGGACCCGCTTTTATCTTCTGGCCTCCTTCTAAACGTTTAGGAGCCCCTTACCAACCTGCCTATAAATTATTAGCCCTGCCGAACGTTATAATTTGGTCCTCAGCCGGAATTGTTATAACTATTTTATTATTAGGGTATTACGCAAAAAGACGTTTTTTAATTAAATAGCTATATCATTTATAATCAGCATCATGAAGCCGGTATTGGGTGGTCAGATGTCTAATATTACAGTAGTTAATCCCGATTTTAACTGTTATTTCCTCTACCAAAGACTTACCAGCAGGTATTCAAAAAAACCTGAAAACCCTAAATTAAATTCAAAAAAATATTTACATAGCCTTGGTATAGCTTTTAAAGGTCGGAAATTATTTTTACCTGGCTATTTAAAGCACGATATCATTTGCAGCGACTAATAGACATATCTATATTATTATCAGTCAGTTAAGGAAAATAACGGTTTTTGCTAAGGTATTCATATTCAATTGATTACGATATAAAATCTATATAATATAAAAATAATTTTAATTTTATATAAATTATTGAAGTAAAATAATTATTCTGCTATACTTTTAGAAGTTTTAGTAATAAAATAGATTACAATAAAAACCATAGTAATAAAAAATATAGGAGAATAATTATGGCTTCCACAAGTATGGGTGCAGCAGCACCAGCTAGAGTAAGAGTTCTTGATCTAGCTAGAGTACAACAATCTTTTGACAGAGTTGTTGAAAAAGACGCTCCTGTCGCAGTTTTTCATTCAATGTTTGAAACTGCAGCAACTATAGATTTATTAAAAGACCAATTAGAAGGTCATTTAGTTGCTCATGAGCAATTTGATATATCAAAAAATACTGAATTAGCAGTTCCAGCGCCTAATTTTAAACCAGCAGCAACTGTTAGTTTAGAAACTAATGAAAAAGTAAGACATTACATCTCAACAAACATATTCCAAATGGACAGAATGATGAGTTCACAAGCTAAATGGTTAGCTTTAACTGTCGTTTCTGGCCTTGCTATCACTGCTTTGATTGCTATGATGATTGCATTACCATTAACAAGTCATGCTATGATGCTTGTTTACTTACAAACTCCAATGCTATTAGTTGCTATTGCAGCTGGTCTTGGAATGGTAAAAGCTTTAAGAAGTGCTGATTATGTTTTAAATGAATTAAGACCTTTAGAAAATGCTGAAAAAGCTCTTCAAAAACAAACAGACGCTGCTATTGCTCAAGCAAAAGCTAAAATCATTGAATTAGAACAAGAATATAGCGCAATGCTAAATATTTCATTAACAGAAGAAGAACGAAATGTTTTAGCAGTTGAACAAGCAAATCGTGAAGACGAAACTGCAGTTATCGTAAGAAAAGAAAAAGAAGCTAGAATTGCTTACCTAACTAGTGATATTGAAGATGTAGACGCTCGAAGAGATAGAGCTGCTAGTTTAAACAGACGCTCAGTAGAAACACTTAGAGAAAATACAAGTGATCTTTATCGTGCAAAAATGACAGACATCGGTACTAACTTAAGAAATAGAGTTATTGAATTACGTAATGAATTCTTCATCACAGTTCAAGAACATACTGTAGCAGCTATTAGAAAAAATGTTGAACTCAATGGTGTTAACTTAGTTCAATCTGCTTACCCAGCATTACATCGCAATGTTGCTCCATTATTAAGAAGCGATCGTGGTGAATTAATTGCTATTGTAAGAGATATCACAGCTGGCAATGATGATGACTCTTCTGTAGAATCTCCTGTTGCTCCAACTACTCAAGTTGGTGTTGGTGGTGCAGGTGGTCACGGAAGAATAAGAGTAGGCGGAAGATCCGCTCCTTCTCGTATATAACTAACAACGGTAGGCACTCCTTCCCCAAATCTTGGGGAAGGAGCAGCTGCCGGTTCGACAACCGAACCTTCAGCTTTACCAATTAGCCCAGCAATAGCTGCTTTGGCAGTTAGCGCTCCTAGAACTACTCACTTACCTAGTCCTATTCCTCCAAGATCTCCTTTAGCTACTGTTTCTGTATTATCTTCCACAGAAGATGATGCTGAAGTTTTAGTTAGACCTATCCAAGTTAATCCACTTTTAGATCCCCCCGAAGCTCCTTATTCATTACCTCAGATGGCTGCTAGAAGGATTTCTAATCTAGCTTTAGGCACACTCCCCCTTCCCTTACCAACTGAACCCTTAACACTATTACCAGCCCCCCCTTCTTTTGATAGAAGTTTGAGAACTCAAAGAGACCGTTATAGCGCGATCCCAGCTAATCTACCCCCTATGCCAGCAAGATTAAGTGTTCTTCCTAGTATTAGACCAACGACACCCAGACAAGAAACAGACGCTCTAGAAGTAGCTTCCTTACCTCCTTCCCCACATTCTTCAATGTCCTCTCCATTAGCTTCTTCTAGTGCTTCCGATGAAAGAGCCGGTGCTGCCACTGCTCTACCCCCATTGCCTCCTTCACCAACCTCAAGTGAATCGTCTCAAGAAGAAGCCTTTGAACCAAATATAACCCAAAGATTAGAACAAGCCAGAAGCAGATTATCAGCCTTAGAAACTGAAATACACGCTTTAGAAGAACAAGAACAAGCTATTCGAAGAAGACTTCGAGCTCTTCCAAATAACTCGACCACAGATAGAGCAATCCTTTTAGGACAATTAGCTCAACTTGTAAATCAAGCTATACCTGCAAAAACTAGAGAAAAAGTAATGCAAGAGATTTTTATCGAATCCTTAGAAGATAGAATTCCTGCAGCAAGCCCTTCAGCTGCCAATATAATAGCTCCTTCCGTAGAACAATTACAACTACGTAGACAACTTGAAGCTATCGAAGATCGCTTAGTTAGATCACATACTTTACTTTTTAGAGTCCAAGCAGAAGCTACTAGACTCATTGCTCAAGTCAGTACAGCCACAGCTGATGTAGAAACAGCTCGAAGAAATGATCCAAGAAGTCTTGAGACAAGAGAAGGAATTTTACGTAGATTACAAAGCAGATTAGCTGCTACTAATCAATCTATAGCCCGTATTTCTAGTGCGATTGCAAGATTAGATGCTGAAAAGGCACGTCTTGAAGCTTTATTAGGAGCTTAATCTTTTAAAGTCGTTTTACTAATTGATATCTTCGCATTATGCCCATTAAGATCCCACTCGGTACCATCTGATACTTTATTAAATAGTACATTGATCGCTAAGACTTCATTAGCAATATAATCTTGATAATTTTTAAAACAGGTTTGAACCACATCGCTCGTATCTAAAACAATATTGATCCTATCGGTGACATGCAGATTTTTCTCTCTTCGCATGGTATTGATCTTATTGACGATTTCTCTAGCCAAACCTTCTTCTATAAGTTCATCATTAAGCTTTGTTTCTAGGGCTATAGCTATATTTTTGTCTTGCATAGCAGCTAGGCCTTCTTTTACTTTTTTCTCGATGATCACATCTTCTAAAGAAAGCATCACTTTTTCATCTGCAATTTCGAGTGTATAAAAACCTTCCGCTTCAAAGCGATTTATCTGTTTTGTATCAAACGCATTTAGTTCCTTTTGAATGAGAGGGATTAGTTTACCTACTTTTTTACCTAGGACTGGAAAATTAGGTTTTATGGTCTTAGTAATAAACTCTCCTTCTTCAGAAGAAAAATAAATCTCTTTTACATTAAGCTCATCTTTGATGAGATTTTCTTTATGTTTTAAGGCTTTTAAAGTCTCCGGATCAGCAGCTACGATATGCGCGGCAGCCAAAGGCTGCCTTACCTTCATTTTGTATTCTTTTCTTAAAGCATGGCCTAAAGAGACGGCTAATTGTACAAAAGACATCTCTTTTTCCAGTTCTTCATCTCTTAAAAAACTGTCCGCTTTGGGATAACTACAAAGATGTACTGAAAGCGGCATGTTTTCCTCTTTAAGCTCCTGATATATGCTTTCTGAGATAAACGGAATAAAACTAGCGGTGATCTTGCTCAACGTTAAAAGCACTTGATAAAGCGTAGAAAAAGCATCTCTTCGGTCTTCGGAATCCTCATCCGCCCAAAAGCGCGGTCTACATCTTCTTATATACCAATTAGTCAGTTGATCAATAAAAGTTACAAACGGATCTACCGCATGACTCAAATCATACTGATCCATCGCTTCTTTAACATCACCTGTGAGCTTTTGTACTAAAGATAAGATCCATCTGTCAATGTCTTGATCCGGTTTTTTATTAAGATGTTTGGGAGTCCAGTGATAGATCTTGGCATAGGTAGATAGGAAATAAAATGAGTTCCAAAGAGGAATCAAGATCTGTCTTAAAATTAGCTCTACCCCTCGTTCTGAAAAACGCAAATCTTCTGCTTTTACAGCCGGGCTATGTAGCATGTAAAGACGAATAGCATCGGCCCCATATTTATGGATTACACTATCAGGCTCAGGATAGTTTTTAAGCCTCTTAGACATCTTCATGCCATCTTCGGCTAAGATAATACCGTTAACAATCACGTTTTTAAAGGCAGGCTTATTAAATAAAGCTGTCGATAATACATTAAGTGTATAAAACCAGCCTCTTGTTTGATCTAGTCCTTCTGCAATGAAATCTGCGGGAAACGTGGTTTCAGTAAACTCTTTATTCTCGAATGGATAATGGTTTTGTGCATAAGGCATAGATCCGGATTCAAACCAGCAATCAAAGACTTCAGTAATGCGCTTATATACTTTGCCGTCGATAGTAAATGTTAGATCATCGATGGATTCTCTGTGTAAATCAGTGATCTTTTTGCCTGTGAGCTTTTCAAGTTCTGCTATTGATCCAATGACGTATAATTCATCTTCTTCATTTCTCCAAATTGGTATTGGCGTCCCCCAATATCTATTACGACTAATCGCCCAGTCCCTTGCATTTTCCAGCCATTTACCAAAGCGCCCCTCTTTCACATGATTGGGCATCCAGTAGATCTTTTCATTAGCTTTGATCAAATTGTCTTTAATCTTCTCAACACTGACAAACCAGGTTCTCACTGCTTTATAAATAAGTGGCGTATCAGATCTCCAACAGAATGGATATCTATGGCGAATCTGTCCATGATGATAGATAAGCCCTTTTTCCTTAAGATGCCGGATGATTTCTTTATCTGCATCTTTGATATATTTGCCTGCATATTCACCTACTTCATCTGTGAAATACCCATTGTTATCTACAGGACATACCACCTCAATATTGGCTTTCTTACATACGTCAAAGTCGGCTTCACCAAAAGCAGGGGCCATATGAACAATCCCGGTACCATCTTCTGTAGAAACAAAATCATCGACTAAAATCCTAAAAGCATTCAAATGATCTTCAAAATAAGGAAATAATGGTTCGTAATGGAGATTGGCTAATTTATCCCCCTTAAAAATATTCAGTATTTTTATCTTCTTGGGATCTTTAAAATAGTGTTGCAAACGCGCTTTGGCTAAGATATAACAGTTTTGTGTTTCTAATTCTTCGATCTCGACATAATCGATTTCCCCATTCACCGCTAAAGCTAAATTAGAAACCAATGTCCAAGGTGTTGTCGTCCATGCTAAGAAAAAAGTCTTTGGTTTATTTCTAACAGGAAATGCGACAGCAATAGATGGATCATCTACTTCTTTATAATTTAGATTGGCTTCAAAATTCGAAAGAGGGGTTCCGAGCTGCGCAGAAAATGGCATTACTTTGAAACCTTCATAAATAAGTCCTTTTTCAAAAAGCTCCTTACATACCCACCACACACTTTCCATAAAAGTTTTGTCCATGGTGCGATACGTATGGGAAAAATCTACCCATCTTCCCATTCTTTCAACTGTCTTCTTCCACTCTTTGGTATATCTAAAAACAATCTCTCTACATGCGTCGTTGAACTTCGCTATGCCAAACTTTTCAATCGCTTTAGCACCAAAAATCTGTTTGTCTTTTTCGATCTCATTCTCTACAGGAAGGCCATGGCAGTCCCAACCAAAACGTCTGGGCACACAAAACCCTTCCATAGTCTTGAAACGCAAAACCACATCTTTAATAGTCCCCGCTAAAAGGTGCCCATAGTGAGGCAGTCCTGTTGCAAAAGGAGGGCCATCATAAAAAGAAAAATAAGGCTGGTCTTTATTGTTTTCTACTGACTTTTCAAAAACCTTGTGTTCTTGCCAAAAGTCTAAAACCTCTTCTTCCCTATGAGAAAAAGTCTTGTTTTGATCCGCTTTAAACATGTTTTAATCCATAGCTACAATATCTTCTTAGCATAACTTAGGTTCAACTAAAAGGCTATAAAAAATGTGCTTATCTACCTTAAAATGAGTAGATTACCGTAGTAACCCGCAATGACAAATCACACCTTAAGTCTCTAATATCCATTTACTTGACCCATTTGCTTGTAAAATATATACTATGCTATAATAACTATGGGGGTGATAAGGTTTCGACTTAGAAGCAAAGTATACGTGGCATGCAGAGGTTGATCGGTTGGCCTCTTAAAAAGCCGATCAAAACATAAATGCAGAACCAGAAATGGAATTGCAAGCAGCTTAAGGCTTAACCGTCTTTCGTTGTTCGGTAGCCACAGCTTGACCAAGGACTGTGGATCCTACCGTCATCTACTTGGTATGAAGACGCTCCTTTAGCCTTATAGAGCGCTCTTCGAGACGAGATAAGGCAAACCGCTTCTAATAGGGGGCATCTGGTCTAGGAAGCGGCGCGAAAATCCAGATGATAAGCATGTAGTCATTTATATGGAGTTTGCTAAGGACGAGAGTTCGATTCTCTCCACCTCCAATTCGTTGGACAATCCTTAAAGTCCATCATCATTTTAAACGGTTCATGCACTTGTACTGAGAGACTTAGGTCTCTCAGCTGCAAGTTCTGAAACACTAAATTCAAACTAACCTCTATCCCCTTCCTAATAAAAAAGGCTCTTGACTAGCAAAACGGATAGGAATATGTTGTTTTGCTAGTCAAGAGCCATAAAAAAGTATTGTTATCATGAATTTTTACCCCTATGGTACACCAGCATATAACAGTCAACAAGCTTGGATAGCTTTTGACCGAAGAGCGCAGATAACTGCTTTAACCCAACAAAGCGCTAAAGCACCACCTATGCCTGATAATGCATGTGAGTTTGCTTGTTGTGAATTATCAAGATGCTGTGCTACTGAATGTCAAAAAACACAAGAGACTTTGCGTAATTCCACAAAAGAACAATGCAATATCAGATGTGCAGGAGTAGTAGCGGGAATTTTCCAAATCATAGGAATCGTATTAATGGGTACAGCTAGTAACAATCCTAACAATACAATTACAAATCCCACACAATTTGGCATAGGCACAGCTTTTTTAATAGTAGGTACTATCATTGAATGCGCCTTGTGTGCTATCGGTTGCCACAGATGTTGTAATAATACACCACCATTAGCTAGCCAAGGACACTAATTTCTTTTTGAACCTCTATCCTATCAATAGAAAATCAATGGTCTGTTTAGGCTTGCTGATAAATCCTTTTATAAATAAATTTTCTTATCTAAAATAAGGAGTCACAGTGGCTATCCAAGCTCCCTTCCACCGCTTAGAGCCTGTTTAAAATCTTTTAAGATTTTTTTGAATCGTGTATAAGAATGGCTTTCAAATTTTTTGAGGTAATGATGAGTCTCTCTTATCCAAGTAATGTCTCTCGTGAACAATTTAACAAAACCAAGCCCATGCTTGAGTCTGTACGTAAAACGACTCGTCCTAGAACTGTTGACCTTACAATATTTTTTGCGGAGTTTTGTATGTTTTAAAAAGCGGTTGTCAATGGCGTATGTTGCCAAAAGAATATCCTAAATGGGAATTATGCTACTATTATTTAGATCTTTGGAAACAAATTGGGAATTGAGAACTAAACAAGAGCAACTTTCCATTTCCCCAATAAAAAGTTCTGAATCCCCCTTTTTTCTCTACCCAAAAACCGAATTCCATTTGCCTCTTTTTTATAAATTTATACAAAAAAATCGTAATTTATTCTTATTTAAATACTTACGGATATGCGCAGATAAATCACGGTTTCAGGTAAAATCATGCGTTGACAGCGCATGGTTAAAACGGTATAATGATAAAAACAAATAGAATAGGTAGAAGATGGAGCGGGAAGTACTCAAACATGTAATAGCAGACCAACAAGATTACAAACCTCCTAAAAACTTTTTTAATCGCACACTAACCGAGTCCCTACTAAATTTTATAGATGATCCAAATATATTGATCATCAGTGGAATTAGAAGATCTGGGAAATCAACTATTCAACGCCTCTTGCAGCGTGAATTGGTTAGGTCAGATTATTATTTAAATTTCGATGATGAACGATTAGTTCGATTCCAAGTTGAAGACTTTCAAATGCTGTTAGAAGTCTTCATTGAACTATTTGGTGAACAATCTGCATTTTACTTTGATGAAATTCAAAATGTCAAAGGATGGGAACGTTTTATAAGAAGACTCTATGAACAGGGAAAAAAGATATATATTACAGGATCAAATGCAAAACTCTTAAGTAAAGAATTGGGAACTCACTTAACAGGAAGATATATCCAATTTGAAGTATTCCCTCTTTCCTTTCAGGAAATAATTCGTCATACGTATCCTGAAGCACTTACTAAAAAAGCTTTATCGACAAGTGATATTGGTATGATACAACATCATTTTTCAAACTATTTAAAAATGGGGGGTATTCCAGAATATGTGAAGTTTGAAAAACCCGAATATTTGAGAGATTTATTTGAAGGCATACTTTATCGCGATATTATTGCCCGCCATAAGGTCAATGATGAAAAACCATTGAGAGAGGTCGTCTACTATTTAGCAAGTAATATTGGAAAAGAGTTTAGCTATACAAAACTTGGTAAAATTGTAGGTCTTAGCAGTCCTCATACGATTTCAAATTATTGTAATTACTTAGAGCAATGTTATCTCTACTTCTTTGTAAATCGTTATAGCCATTCACTAAAAAAACAAATTCAATACAATAAAAAATGTTATATGATTGATCCTGCTCTTATTCGTACAACTGGATTTCGTGTAAGTGAGGACAGGGGACGCCTGTTAGAAAACATTGTATTTCTGCATCTAAAAATGCAAAAGAAAGAAATCTACTTTCATAAAGATAAAAAAGAGTGTGATTTTATCATTAGAGAGGGTAACCAGATTACTCAAGCTATTCAAGTTGTGACAAGTCTTTTTGATGCTGAAGTAAAAAATCGAGAAGTCAATGGACTTATCGAAGCGATAGATGTTTATGGCTTGCAAGAGGGATTAATCCTCACAGAAAATGAACATGACACTATGGAAGTAAAAGGGGTTTTAATTCAAATTATTCCTATTTGGAAATGGCTGTTATCTCTTTAGCTCTTATTAATTCCACCTAATCAAAAGTTCTGAATGCGTCTCTCCACCTCCAAAACGGCAAGCCGAGACGATTCTCGGCTTTTTTATTCTTCTAGATCCCCTTTTAAATATTTGGCAAAAGCTCGATCAAAATCAGAAACATATTCTAAATTTTGCTGAATCCGGTATTTCTCATATTCTTCGGTTGCTTTAGCAATTGCCATTTCATGTGAAATTTTCCCAGCATTTCGCAGGATCTGCTGGTCGTTAAGGTTGAGAAATTTTTCTATTTGCGTTAGCCAATCTTTCATTGTCATTATTTGCTGTTTCAAAGCTCGCAATTCAGCAAAATCAATGAACATTGTTACTAACAGATTTAATTTAGAAACTTCTGACTGATTTAAGTAATTCTTAGCTACCAATACATCACTTTTTAAGATTTTACCTTTAGGAGAATTCTTCCATGTGGTTAACCCCATAAATGGCTGCTCACCGATTTGACGAAGTGGAAGCCCTCGGCTTTAGCCGTAGGGAGGAAACCTCGCTCCTTTCTTGTTGCTTTAATTCCTTTAATGCTGAACGATCTTCTCCATGGAAACACGAACTATATGTTGCAAACTTTTTACAACACATGCTATCGCTGATGCGTTGCAAGAAACCAGCGATCGTTTTTCCGATGCGTGTAACTATGTTCTTAAAATAGCTCTCGAAGAAAAAACACACAACGCTATTAAGTTGCAAAAACTTTGCTATGCAGATGTTCGGAAGTTGTTCGGCCTTTCTGCAAATTTGGCTGTTAGATCGATTCGTCGTGTTGTTGCCTGCATGACCCGACTTAAAGGAAAGCGTAAACAGCCTAAGCAGTTTTCTCCAAAAAGTATTGATTACGATGCTCGCATCTTTTCCTATCGAGAACGTGACGAAACTGTTTCGTTGACTACCACCAAGGGGCGTATACGCACACCAATGATGCTTGGAGAACATCAACGAAAGGCTCTTAAAGGACAAAACCCCACTTCCGCTACAGTGATTAATAAGGGAGGCGTTTGGTATATCCACATCGTCGTCGAGTTTGAAGTTGCCCCCATAAGTGGAGAGGGTGTGATGGGGGTTGATCTCGGGATTAATAATATTGCAACGACTTCTACCGGATTGAGAATCGAGGGAATAAGCCGACAACAATTTAAAACTATCAGAACAAAGGTCAGGGCTAGTCTCCAATCTAAAGGTACGAAAGGCTCTAAAAAGGTTCTGAAAAAACTTAGCGGTTACGAAAACCGAAAAATTAAACATGAAAACCACGTTCTTTCTAAACAACTTGTTGAGGAAGCTAAAAGGC